>Ga0207104_1020_pt1 | contig 41781 bp, 35 predicted proteins | sample Alteio_BWMinHeat_79_FD_153538 | JGI IMG/M metagenome (GOLD analysis project Ga0207104, IMG submission 153538) | Enriched cells from forest soil in Barre Woods Harvard Forest LTER site, Petersham, Massachusetts, United States -... | ecosystem: Environmental > Terrestrial > Soil > Temperate forest >...
GTCGGCGATAAAGAATTTCTTCGTATCACCACGAAGAGTTTTTATTCCGTTACACGCGGCTTCATAGTCAATTTTTGTCCGACCGAATGGGAATGTTGTACTAGCGTCCTGAGTACCTTTATCGAGCCCCATCAATTCCCACATGGCATGGTCGAGCGCAGTCCGAAGATTGTGCACGACATCACCGACAATCATAGGGAGATCAGCGGGAATCGGATCGCCAATGTTATAATCAATGAATTGGGTGTTAGTGTTGGGATCTTTGCCAACGATAAAGTTTGCGCGGTCTACCTCGCGAAGCCCTGCAATAGCTCTGTCGAAATCGTCGATGTGGGTATAGGCCCTTTAGATTTTGCGGAAGGCGGAATCCAACATATAGGATTAGACAATGAAGAAAAAGCAAAAGACCAAGAAGGGTGCGGAAATTCCTATCCCGAAACGCGGCGACTTCTTCAAGAATCTGAAGAAAGCCGCCACGCCTCTACCGTCCAACGGCACCAAGAAGTAGCCGCTCAAACTGCGCCTTCCCATCTGCGCGGTGATTGTACCGCCACGCATACTCATTCAAATAACCCTGAAGATGTTTCTTAGAGACGGCATGATATACGCCACCAATTCCACGTTTGACCAGCGACCAAAAGCCTTCGATAGTATTGGTGTGGACAGTCCCACTTACATAGATTCTCTCCGAATGACGAATGCGACGATGCTTGAAGCCTTGCTTCCCAAGCACGTTGTACGTCTTGTATTCGTCTGTGTAAATCGTAGATTTCGGCAACGCTTTTTCAAGAATATGCGGCATCACTTCGCCCCTCGTCACATTATCAACCGTAACAGCGGCCACTTGCCCTTTTCGTTGAACGATCCCCAACACGGGAGTCTTCTTAGAACCAAACATGCCTGGTCGTCCAGGGCGACCATATTCTCGTCCACCAATGTATGTTTCATCGACTTCAATTGGTTGTCCATTCGTAAACGGCCCATCTCCCTGCTGCATCAGTTCATTCCGAATCAGGAACGCCATGCGCCATGCGGTTTTATAGGTGACGCCCAATTCCCGTTCAAGCTGCTTGGCAGAGATGCCGCAGCGAGTGCTCGTCATCAGATACATCGCATAGAACCACAGGTGGAGCGATGTAGAGGACTTATGGAAGATCGTTCCAGCGGTCGGATGCAGGTGATGGCCGCACGCGGTACAGGTCCACGATTGACGCTGTTGAAAAGTCTCATAGCGTTCAAAGACACGCTTCGCCTTGCACTTGGTGCACTTGGCATGTTTCCCATCCTTGGAAAAGCGATTGCGCCAGAGCCATTCCAAGCAGGTCGCATCGTCAGGAAATTCGCGCATGAAATCCATCAGCGTGTATTGCGAGTCAGAGGATTTTGCGCGGATTGGTTTGTTTCGATTGACAGGTGCCATGATTCATTCCCCCTTGTTGGGATGAATGTACCATTTCTAGCTTATACAGTCAAGGGATAATTGCCATGCCCATATGAGGACCATCTGCACTCGAATTGGTAAGAGCACAGGCCAAACTTCCCTCAAACAGTGGGGAAAATACTTTAAACGCGTGCGCTTCAAGCATCCGCATGTGCGGCGTCACAGGAAAACACTCCCACGCGATACCCGCGGGAATCTCTGAGGTTCCAACTTTTTAGAAATTCGGTTCGCACCTTCTCCTGAGCGATCGGCCATCAACCATCAGCACGAAAGACTCTACCCTGTGGTGGCAACCATTCATTACGCGGAGCTCCCCCAGCTCTTCTCCTCGGAAGAGCAAGATGATTTCTCTGGGAGAAAAAGGTATTCTTTACGACCAACCAGCGCACCGCACGGTATCTATCTCGAATTGTTTCGGCAGGAACCAGGAAAGGAATCCATGAGTTCAACACCAGGCACGAGTGCATCACATCAATTTAAAAAACTCCTCTTGTCGGACCAACTGGAATTTATCTGTGAGGCCCACAATGGCCTCAGCGCAAAAATCGTTCAAGAAGCCGGCTTTCGAGGCATTTGGGCCAGTGGCCTCTCCATCTCTGCCCAATTCGGTGTCCGTGACAACAACGAAGCCAGCTGGACCCAGGTCCTGGAAAACCTGGAATTCATGTCCGATGCGGCTACGATTCCCATTCTTCTCGATGGCGACACGGGGTACGGCAACTTCAATAACATGCAGCGACTCGTCCGCAAACTCGAACAGCGCCACATCGCCGCAGTGTGCATTGAAGACAAACTCTTCCCCAAGACGAATAGTTTTATCAAGGGTGACGCCCAACCCATGGCCGACATGCAGGAGTTCTGCGGCAAGATCAAGGCAGGCAAAGACGCCCAGACCGATCCGGACTTTTGCATCATTGCCAGAGTGGAAGCCTTCATCTGCGGTTGGGGACTGGCGGAAGCCTTGCGTCGGGCCGCGGCTTATCATCAGGCAGGCGCAGACGGCATCCTCATTCACAGCGCCCTGTCAGTGCCAGACGAGATACTGTCGTTCAAACAGGAATGGGGGAATCGATGCCCTGTCGTGATCGTGCCCACCAAATATTACGCCACGCCGACCGATGTGTTCCGGCAACATGGGTTTTCAATGGTGATATGGGCCAATCACATGCTTCGGGCTGCCGTGGCCGCCATGCAGAAAACCGTTCGAACCCTCAAGGAGCAGGAGCACCTGCTCTCCATTGAAGACAAAGTCGCGCCCGTCTCCGAAATCTTCCGTCTGCAAAATGCCGCAGAACTCCAGGAAGCTGAAGACCGGTATCTGCCCCGTGGCGCTGAAAATACCCGTGCGATCGTGCTAGCCGCATCCCGCGGCGATGAATTGGGTGAACTCACCGAACACCAGCCCAAAACGATGGTCAACATCCAAGGCACACCGATCCTCTCCCATATTGTCGACGCCTATAATGCAGTGGGAATCAAAGACATCGTGGTGGTCAGAGGATACAAAAAAGAGGCCGTCAATCTGCCCAACCTCACCTATGTCGATAACGAAGATTTTGCAGAAACCGGCGAATTGGATTCCCTGCTGAAGGCCCTCCAATCCAAAACGGGCTCTGTGCAGAGTACGATCATTTCCTACGGCGACGTACTGTTCAATAAATACATTCCCCAAACCCTCTGCCAACAGACAGATGACTGTGTGATATTCGTCGATAGCAACTGGCAGGAGCAGACCAGCTATGCCCGCCTCGGTGGGTTTACCGAATGCACCATTCCCAATACGAGAAAAGCCTTTAACGCCAAGATCTACCTCAAGCACTTGGGAAACAACCTCTCCAAAGAATCCATCCACGGCGTGTGGATGGGGTTTCTCAGAGTCTCGCCGAGTGCCGCCGTGCACATCACCGATATCATCGTGGAACTCCTGGCCAAGCCAAGCAACCGCAAGGCCGGCATCCCCCAGCTGCTCCAAAAACTCTTGAAACGGCAGTATCCAATCCGAGTGCTCTATACGGTAGGTCACTGGCTCGACATCAACAGCCTGGATGATGTGGTGCAGGCAGGGAATTTTTAGTCTGTCTGGTTTGTTTGACTTCGCTTCACTCGACAAACATGTGTGATGAGCGAAACTCATCGGGCTGGACATATTGATGACGACCGCATGATCACGGAACGACTTTGATGTCAATTGGCATGGTTGTTGAGGTGCCAACCATCGCCGTAAAGTACCCTCCATTGGTGTTTCCCCCCCAGCATTTCACTGTGGTCCTATCTTCTAGCGCGCAGCTGTGCATGAGCCCGGTGGTCACCTCACGGGCGGATCGTAAACCAATGACTTCATCGGGGACAAAAATGCCCTGTTCATGAACTGGGCGGGTCGTGTCATCCCGTGTGCTATAGCCAAGTTGCCCCGTTTGGTTGAATCCCCAGCAGTTGACTGTTCCCTGCCGTAACAATGCACAGGCATGAAGAGACCCGCCGTCAACCTTTATCGCGGAGGAAATGCCTTTGGCTTCTTCGGGGACTAAGGCCTCCTTACTGGTTCCATTCCCCAGTTGGCCTTGGCGATTGTCCCCCCAACACTTCACCCTCCCACTGGTGATGACTGCACAGCTAAAATTGTTCCCCGTACCAATCGCCGCCACCGACTGCAAACCAACCACATCGACTGGTACAAGTGCGTCTATCTTTGTGCCGTTTCCCAATTCTCCCCATTGGTTACTCCCCCAACAGCGGACGATGCCTGTTTTGAGAAGGGCGCACGTATGGCTGAGCCCAGCGCTCAGAGCCATAGCAGCAGTCACTCCCTTCACCGGCACCGGGATAAGGGAATCGATCTGAGTCCCATCGCCTAACTGACCGTGGTCATTGCGACCCCAACAAGCAATCGAACCGGCGTTGCTCAGCGCGCAGGCGTGGAAGAATCCGGCCGTCACAGCTGTGGCAGAGTGAAGATCTATGACCGTCACGGGCATGATCGCCTTGTTGGTTGTTCCATTGCCGAGTTGACCGTATTGATTGCCTCCCCAACAGCGAACGGTTCCATCGGCCAGACCTGCGCAAGAAAAATTCAGCCCCACGGCAATCTGCCGAGCCGCACTGATGTTGGCCACTTGCACCGTTCTTCCATAATCCTCCGCGAGTTTGCCATTCCCCAGCCGACCATCGCTATTGTTTCCCCAACAACGGATCGTGCCATTACTGAGAACAGCACAGGTATGGCGCCCTCCCGCTGCGAGGGACAATACCGTCGGAGATTCCGCGCTGTGGACAAAGGAGAACGACATCAATACGACGAGCCCTGCAAGGATCGTCGCAAGCGCGATAAGTTGCAGTCCCTTACACATTCTGTGCTGTTTCAGTTTCAAGCAGACCACACGACCCCACGAGTCATGCTTACTCACGCATAGCGACATGGATTTAGGAACCTGTTGTTTTGAAAACCGAACGGGCTGGAGGAATAGGAGTCTCGATAGAGTGAGACAACAAGCCCCATGTGGGCTTAGATGCACCGGCTCCCCGACCCACGAAATCAGGGCCAGCCATGGAAGCGCGGAAGTCTCCCCCTCACGATGGCTTCTTCACACACCGGAAGCCGGGTGAGTATTGGCTCCGGAACGTCGGCGGATCCCAGTACCGATCCGCGGAGCGCAATGCCCGTGGACTGCTGTTCCACGAGCCGCCACGAATCCCTTTGAATCCGCCCGTCGGCGGTCCTTCCGGATTCCTCTGCGGGCTGGCTTTGTAATAGTCATGGTCATACCAGTCGCTGACCCATTCCCAGACATTCCCAGCCATGTCATAGACGCCATAAGGACTCTTGCCCTCCTCGAACGATCCCACCGGCGCCAATGCCCCATTGTTAATCGATCCCGATTGCCCATAATTCGCGTGTCGTGTCGTCGGTGGCTCGTTGCCCCACGGATAGAGGCGGCCATCTGTCCCTCGCGCCGCCTTCTCCCATTCCGCCTCTGTCGGCAAGCGCTTGCCGGCCCACTTACAATAGGCTGCCGCGTCCGCCCAATCCACATTCGAGACCGGTCGCTTCTTATGCGAAAGCTGATTCATCGTCTTCCAGTCTGAAGGAGCATTGCCCCCTGCCTGTTGCAGAAACTCTGCATACTGCCCCACCGTCACCTCATGTTTATCGATCAAAAATGAATCCAGATAGACCTGGTGCGGTGGCCGTTCGTCCACATCTCCCGTCGGACTCCCCATGGTGAACTCGCCTGCCGGCACCAGCACCATCGATGGATCTTGCGATTGGCCCGACACCGTCTTCTCGTAACCCTGTTGGTGCCCCGTAACAACTTCCAAGGGCCCCTTCTCCCCAGTAACCGCGGCCATCGCAGGATACGCAGCGAGGCCAAGTACCGCGACCAACATCAACATTCTTCTCATGCACCGCCTCCACAATAATATTCTGCTGAACGAGCCTACACACCCTGTCCTTACAGAGCCCAATGGGCGCAAACTATAATGCCTCACACCTCAAAAAAACAACCAGGTAGGGAGGTTGAGTGAGATAGGCACGGCGAGCGGAAAAGGCGGACCTGAAAAGATGGACAAGAGCTTCTATATCAGGCATCAACCACCCTATGATGTTCGAGGTCGACATGATAAATATCGCGAACTTCAGACTTCGAACTCTCTTACGCTTCACCCCACTCCCTGACTCTCGTGCAGATATCCTCCGCGATCTATATTCGAGCATTGCTGAGACTCGTGATCCGAAAGACGACACCGTAAAACTCATAACGGAGTGGGCGCACCATGGGAGGGAGTCCAACCTCCCTCTCCTTAGGCGACATCAACACCTGCTCGTCTCTATGGATTTTTTGCGCACCGGAACCCGGTGAGGCCCTGGTCCGTCGGCGAGATCAAGCTCCGATTCGCTGAGCGCAGAGCCCGCGCATTGCCGTTCCAGGCCCCGCCACGGATCACTTTGGTTCCGCCCGATGACGGTCCTGTCGGATTCTTCGACGGTGCGTTCTTGTAATAACGGAAGTCGTACCAGTCACTGACCCATTCCCACACATTCCCGGCCATGTCATAGAGGCCATAGGGACTCTTGCCCTGTTCGAACGATCCCACTGGCGCCAATGCCCCGTGGTTGTTCCAATCCGTCCTCCCAAAGTTCGCATGGAGAGGCGTCGGCGCATCGTTGCCCCACGGATACATGCGCCCATCCGTTCCCCGCGCTGCCTTCTCCCACTCCGCCTCTGTCGGCAGGCGCTTGCCGACCCATTTGCAGTACAGAGCCGCATCCACCGAATCCATATTCGCGGCCGGGCGCTTCTGATGCGCGGTCTGGTTCATGATCTTCCAGTCCGATGGTGGATCGATCCCTTTCGCCTGTAAAAATGCCGCATACTGCTCCACTGTGACTTCGTACTTGTCCATCGTAAATGCATCGACGTAGACCTTGCGTTCCGGTTGTTCGTCTGAATCGCCCGTCGCACTCCCCATCGTGAACTCCCCTGCCGGCACCAGTACCATCGGCGATGATTCAGGGGGACCCGCCGAAGCCATCGACTGGGACGCAACGAGTCCGAACAACGCGACCAACACCAGCATCCTTCTCATGAACCCCCTCCGCATATTATTGAAAGAACCATGACGCTTTGCTTTGATTTAACCCAATGGGCGGGAACTATAGAGCTTCCCACCTCAGGAAGGCAACCGCATAGAAGCCGGGAGGCGTGATCTCTCAGCCTGGAGTTCCAAACAGGATGAGTCCCATTCATGGGGATTCTATGAGGCGCAGGCTTCAGAGCCCAGGTTGCGAGGGAAAAAACGTGAAACAGCATGTTGCCTGACGGAGCGGAGAGCACGTTCGGTTAGGCTTGTCGAAGCGGCATATCGGCGGTTGTAGCAGGAGTCTTCGCGAATCATGCACAGGCTAGCTTTGAGATGCCACGCGGGTTCAGCGAGTGGTCAGAATGGATTCCATATTGTTCTCCAGGTCGTTCACCACGACCCACTCGGTGGCGCCGGCCTTCCGCACGCTTGCCTCCCAGCGGGCCAGGCGGTCGAGATATCGACGGGGGTCAGCGTTGTCCGTGCCCAGCTTGGTGACGTTCAAGGCAACGATGCGGATACCATTCAGCTTGATCGGAAAATCGCGTATCGTTCCTTTGCCCAGTTCTTCCTGCATATCCGAGAACACCACGATGGTCATGATGCCGGCCTTGGTCTCGTTCAGGTATTCCGCGCCCTGGATCAGGCCGCCTGTGATATCGGTATAGGCACTGCCCTTGACTCCCTTGGCAAACGCCGCAATGTTGGTTTTGAATGCGCGCTTTTGCGAGGTAGCCTTCGAAGGTCGCGTGTCAAACGTGACCTTGGCGATGATATCTTTTTCAGTGAAGCTACGCGTCTCCACCTTGGCCACAGCAAGCGAATCTCCAGGGTTCAGCGTCGCCAGCAGGTAATGGATAATCTTGGATGCTTTATGCATCTCCTGATCATACGTACCGGAAGTATCCACCAGCATATACACGCCATGGCTGTGTATGCGGCTGTCACCACACGCGCTGACGAGTAGCATTTCGAACGACAGGATCAAGAGGGTCAGATATTTGCTCATGCCGCTCTCCCCAGTTTGGAAAGTTCCTTATCGTCTGTATTACCTGTGCTACCTGTATTGCCCGTAGTTCCCGTCGAACCTGCACGCGTCCCTATCACCCAGCGCTCTATCATCAGCGGAATGACAATCAGTATGTCATAGGCCGGTTCGAGCACTTTGGGGAACCGTTTGAACAGCACGCCGGCAAACCTCAGCGCAAAACCAAGGCCAAGCATAACCTGCACCAGAAACACCCCGATGACGGTACGCAGCGAATGCATCGCATTTTCCAGCGGAATCGCCACGAACGCCAATGCGAACGGAAGCACGAAGCCCATGATCATTTGTCCGATCATCGGTATGTTGGTCAACAAACTATTCGATACAGGTGGAGCGGTAGAGGCAAGGTCGCGCATCAGCGACGCCTTGTCGACGAGCAGCATGTCGCGCATCAGGGCGAGGGAGGACTCGATTGCGGCCAGGATGATCAAAAAAATCAGCGACGCGAGCATCAACCGGTGACGCATACGATCATCCATACTGGCAATCCTCGGAAACAATTGCGTGATGCGCAGCGATTCGAGCAGGAACAGACCCATCGACGCTTCCATCAGAATGATCACCAACGCCGCGACATCCGAAGTCTTCAGGTTGTTGCTGATGTAATCGCTGGCACCGACCATCTCCGACATGGGTAGCGCGATCAGCTTGTAGTTGATAAACGCACCGCCCAAGGCGATCACCAAGACCAGCGTGGAGATCGCAAACTGAACGAAACCGGACACAGTTAACGCATGTTCGATCTTGTTGTCCTTAGCCCTGATGGCCTCTAATTTTTCCATATGGCCATCGATCTGCTTCGCGTTGGTCTGGAGTGTGAGCATCTTCTTTTCCAGTTCACCTGTCAGTTTTTCCACAGAGCGCCAGGATGGCTGAATCGCTTTCAAAATCTTGTGCCGCTCTTCATAGGAGCGTCGGAATTCCGAGACAGTCTGGTCATGTATCTTTTGGATGGACTTGTTGATGTCCTCGAGAAGCTTGCGTGGAATATCGCCTCCCGATTTAATCTGTGCGACTGATTTGAGCGCGCTTACCCACTCTGGGGGAGGCGGCGGAACCTCTCCACATTTGTGGTAATCATCTTCGATGCGTGTCGCTTCCTCCATCATTTTTCGCTGCAAGGCAGGGAACTCCTGCATATCCTTGCGGATCATATTGCTCACTCGCTCGAATTCCCGGTCGATCACAACCGCTTGGCTTTCCTGCCCATGCGCCAACAGGACCGACTGATTACGCACCCGCAAGTTATCCGCGCACAGAAACAGCCAGCGGGCGAAGAACCGTGTGGACTGGGACAGCAGCTCACATACCGAGCGGATGACCCCATGCATTGGCTTGCGCGCTGCATACAGAAACAGCATCGCCAGTACGGCCAACGCCAATACGGAAAAGGCTACGTTATTGGGCCAAAACAACCATGAATTCCAGGTCGTCATTACCGGTTCCTCCCTTTACTCATACTACTCATACGCCTGCTCTTCTCATACCGTTACAGGACACCAAGATGAGGTTAGAGCCCGCAAACTCACCTATGCCGGGCTAGGAGCCTATCGATTATTGATTATTCGCTGCCGCGCGAGATCTGTGGCCAATTGCGCCGCGCTCGGTCCAAAAAGCTCCTCATTGTATGTCTACAAATACACCTGGGGATTTTACTAATCTATCGCCTCGTATCCAGCCGCAGCTCCTTCGCCTTTTCACACGGACAGTGAGAGCCAGGCTCCTAGCCGCTCTTTCTGCCTATGCCTGAACGTGTATGCGCGAAAGGCTGTGGATCACCGCTTTCCCGATCCTACAGGGAGCATTATTCATGCCGTTTAGTCGCGAAATCGCTGGGAAGTCAGGCGCGGAGCAAGGGGCACGAGGTGAGAAGAAAGAGATTCCTCCGACTCAGTCCACTGATCATACTATCCTCTGTTCACAGGACAATCGCAGCCCACACCTTCACGACAATCCACAGGACTGCTGTAATGGCGAGCAACAGAAGCACGACAGTCCCGCCGATGATACCGGCCACATACAGCCAATCTCCTTGGTTGCTTCTCTGAGGTTTCGTCGCAGCCTCTCGTAACAACACCGCGTTTCTCGCGTGACTTCGAAACCAAACCGAAAACAGATCGCCGAGGATAGGAATCGTACCGATGGTTCCGTTGATCAGGAGGTTCAGGCTCATCCGTGCAATGACGATCTGCGGCACTTGAAGCCTCGCGGCCAGTATCAGAATGGCGGTCCCGATGAGATTAACCAGCATGTCACCGATTCCTGGAATCAGCCCAAGCAGCGGATCGAGCCCCAAATAGATCCGTGTGCCGGGAATTCTGACGGTCGTATCCAGAATCTTGGCCAATAATTCAGCCATCGCCACGAGGGCTTCTCGTTGAGAATCGGGGGATGGAGACACCGAGGGAAGTTGTGGGACTGGGTCAGTCACAATTCGACCGAATTCCGCGGCAGGCCTTGATAATTCGTTCGATCATAATCTCATCCGCGAGGCCTATGGGATTGAACCGTATCATGAGATACATTGGAGAACAATTCTGGACATGACACCTGACCGGTGAAAGGATCCGCTCCTTGACGACATGACACAGATAAGTCATCCCACCTCGCCGTCCCCGGCCAGGTGCCACACCATACGAAGGAGGCTTCTATGCTCGCACGGTCAACCTGTTCCGGTCACACACTCGTGAGGCGATTCATTTTTGTATCGTTCCTGCTGTTTCCCTGGCCTGTCCTGGCTGAGGAAGGGGCCGCACTTCCCCTCTCCAAAATCTCGCTCTATTCCAGCGGCGTGGGATACTTTCAGCATGACGGTACCGTCAACAGTCGTGCACAACTTAATCTGCGCCTGGATACGACTCAGATCAACGACATCTTGAAGAGTTTGGTCGTGCAGGACTTCGGCGGCGGCAAAGTCTCGACCGTCACCTATGGTTCGCGCGATCCCGTGACCAAAACGCTCGGCAGTTTCGGTATTAATCTGAACGGCAACCCAACCCTCGGACAGATTCTGACTCAAGTCCGAGGAGAACCGGTTGAAGTCACCGCGCCCAATCCGATCATCGGCACGTTGTTGGGCGTGGAAAAGAAAACGGAATCCATCGGTGAGGGCTCGCAGCACCGTATCGTGGAACAGGAGTATGTCACGCTCCTAACGGAAGACGGATTCCGCTCGCTCCCACTGGCGAACATCCAACGCATCAAACTGATGAATTCCGCCTTGAATGCTGAACTTCAGCAGGCGCTGGCGGTGCTCGCCACGAATCACGATGCCCAGAAGAAGACGGTCTCGATCACCTTCGACGGCACCGGGAACCGCCAGGCCCGTGTCGCCTATTTGATGGAAACCCCCGTTTGGAAAACCACCTATCGACTCGTCTTGGACGAGGACAAGGCACCCTATCTGCAGGGCTGGGCCATTGTGGAGAATCAGACCGCACAGGACTGGCGCAACGTGAAGCTCTCTCTTGTCTCCGGACGGCCCATCTCCTTCGCCATGGATCTGTATCAACCGCTCTACAATCCACGCCCGATTGTCCTGCCTGAACTCTATGCCAATCTGAGACCCCAGACGTACGGCGATGCTATGGACGAACTCAAGCCGATGGCCTCCGCTCCCGCTGCCCGCAGCGACATGAAGAAAGAGCGCTTGCTCGGCAAGTTGGCACAAGGTTTTGCTCCGAGTCGGTCCATTGCCGCGGCAGAAGCTACCTCCTCCGACATGGGGATCGGCAGCCTGGAAGAAGGCGTCGCCGCCCTGGCCATGGCCGAAGACAAGGGCGAGCTGTTTGAATATCGTATCGACCAGCCCGTCACCCTCGCGAAACACACGAGCGCGCTCCTTCCCATCATCGGCCAAACGCTGCAGGGGCACAAAGTGTCGCTCTACAATCAGCGCGTCAATGCGAAACATCCACTCAACGGGTATCGGCTCAAAAACACGTCGCCCCTGCACCTCATGCAAGGGCCCATCACACTGTTCGACAGCGGCACCTATGCGGGCGACGCCCGCATCGAAGATCTCCCCCCGGGCCAGGACCGGCTCATCAGCTATGCGCTCGATCTCAAGACCGAAGTGGAGCCCACACTTGAAGGCGGCACGCAAGAGCTGGCGACGGTCTCACTCAAGAAGGGCACGATGCTCGTCTCACGCCGTATGGTCGAAGACCGGACCTATCACGTGAAAAACCGTGATGCCAAGGCCAAGACCGTCCTGATCGAACAGCCCTATCGTGCGGATTGGAAATTGGTCGAGCCCAAGGAACCGACAGAACGCACGCGCGACCTGTATCGTTTCAGCGTCTCCGTCGAGCCGGGGAAATGCACGACCCTCCGCGTCAAAGAAACGCTCCCCGTTCAGGAGTCTCTCGTATTGATGAACAGCGGCATTGACCAAATCGTCTACTACCAACAAGCGAAGGAAGTCAGCCAGAAAGTGAAAGAGGCCCTGCAACACGTGGTGCAATTGCGCAGCAAGCTGGATGACACGCGCGCCCAGCGCACGCGCCTAGACCAACGTACCGCCGAGATCACGGCGGAGCATGGCCGCATCCGCGAGAACATGCAGCGGCTCCCACAAAACTCCGAACTCTATAATCGCTATGTCAAGAAGTTGGACCAGCAAGAAACCGAGCTGGAGAAACTACGCAAGGACATCGAGAATCTCAAGAACACGGAAGAAGAGCATCGGCGGGAGTTGCAGAACTACGTGATGAATCTGGACGTGGCGTAATCTTGTCAGAGAACTACAGATAACTCTGCGAGTATAGGAGGACGCACTTCCAGCAGGATGCTCAAAAAGATCGTCCAGCAAGGCCGCAGCGAGTGAAGACCGGAGGCGTACCCTCTGGGGTACGTTGAGGATCTGAACGATGCGAGAACACCGCTGGCGAGATTTTTCAGCATCCTGCTATGCGAAGAACTGTCTGATCTGGTCAGACGGTACGCAGCCGACAAGGAGGTCACCTTCAGGAGAAACCAAGAGGGGAACCCCGGCCTGGCCTGTTCTGTGCCAGGCCGATTCCCACTCTTGAGCAACCTGGCAACTCGCAGCACCGGTCAAATCCATACCCTCAGGCGAGCCTCCTGCCTGCTCAACCAGATGCCTGAGCACCTCCGGATCGGAGATATCCTTGCCATCACACCAGAAGGCTCGATACGTCTCACGCACAAACGACATTCCCTGTGGTCGATCACGCTGTAGCAAGGCCACCGCCTGTTCGATCGCCGGTTTCGTATTGGGCTTACCGGGAGGGAGCGCGATAGGCAAACCCGGCGCCAGCCGCTGGACGACCGTGACTTCGTGGCGCAGTTCAGCGCCCAACATTCCCTGCCAGGGTTTCATGGGGCGAGGCAGATGCGACGCATGCTGCACACCGCGCCATTCACAGCGCGCAAGCACGTGCTCTTCGTGCAACCGTTCGTGCAACGCATAACAGAACGGACAATTAAAGTCGCTGTAGAGAAGGGTTCGTGACTCGACCAATGTGTCTACTCTCCTAAGAATTCCGCCGGACTGTTGTTGGTGTAGTGCGATACCGTACTGACGCGCTCGAACACTATCCATTATCATGAATGACTGTCAAGTTTCTTGCTCATGAGTTGCGCATCGAGGGAGAACAGACGTTCGCCAGGCGGCTTGGGTATTGATTCAACGATGACGGAAGTCAGGCCGTGCGAGGAGGTGCTCCAGTTTTGCACGAAGGGTCGGGAGCGTCATGGGCTTCGTGACGACGTCATCCATTCCGGCTCTTCGGCACTTCTGTTCGTCCTCCGACGACGCGTGCCCGGTGAGGGCAATGATGGGTAGATGCCTGGATGTGGTGTGTTCCTGACGCCTGATCTCCTGTGTGGCTTCATAGCCATCCATCTCCGGCATCTCACAATCCATCAGCACGGCATCGCAGGTGGCGTGAGCAATGGAGTCCACTGCCTCCCGCCCGTTCCGCGCCACCTCCACCTGGCATCCAAGCTTCTGGAGAAATTTGCACGCCACAACCTGATTGATCTCATTGTCGTCGACGACAAGAATTCGGAGCGGTGTGGTACGGTCCGCCAGCGAGGCCATGGGCGGATTTACAGCATGAGGGGAAGTGGCCCGCTGAATCGCAGGCAACAGACTCGTGGTATACGAAAAGGCACTGCCCTTCCCCGGTGTACTCTCCACCGTGATGGCTCCACCCATGAGCTCGACCAGTTGGCGACAGATCATCAAGCCCAACCCGGTGCCCCCGTATCGCCTGGCCGTCGACACATTTGCCTGAGCATAGACTCCAAATAACCGCGCTTGCTCATCTTCAGTCATGCCGATGCCCGAATCCTGTACCGTCCACTGGAGAAAGACGGCGTCGGAATTCTCCTGATGGCATGGCACGGTATTCACGGAGACGTGAATCTCACCCTGGTGGGTGAACTTGATGGCATTTCCGACCAGGTTAAACAGAATTTGCCGCAGGCGAATCGGATCGCCGCGCAATTCAGCAGGAATATCCGGCGCCAATTGAATCCGAACGATCAGCCCTTTCTTCTTCGCCGCTTCCGACGTCAGCGTGATGACATCCCCAATGAGAGAATGAAGTTCAACATCGGCAACTTCCAATGACATCTTTCCTGCTTCGATCTTTGAGAAGTCGAGAATGTCGTTGACGAGTACTAAGAGCGACTCGGCCGACCGATGCATGGCCTCCAGTAACTGCCGTTGCTGGTCGCTGAGAGAGGTATCCTGAAGCAATTCGGTGCATCCCAACACGCCATTCATCGGGGTGCGCAATTCGTGGCTCATCGTGGCCAGGAAGATGCCTTTCGCACGGGCCGACTCTTCTGCCGCTTCTTTCGCACGACGCAATTTCACATCTGCAGAAATATCGGTTCCATAGGCTCTGACCTGCTTCGAATCCCCTAACGGAAAAAATGACCAGGCCAGCACACAGTCTTCAACGTGATGTTCCAATAGAAGGGTCGGTTGCTGCGACTTGCGACAGCCCTTCAACACATCCGCCAAGTTCGGTGGGAATACGGCTTTCATTCGCCCCTGAATGGACGTGCCGCGATTGAGGAGCCTCACCATAGCCGAATTGGCGTATAGCATGCTCCCGTCTCCGTCAAACTCTGCAATGGGATTCGGCGCATCCTCCGCAAGCCGGGCCACCCGTTGAAGATCTCGCTCCGCTTCTCGTTCCACAGTGAGGTCGCGACAGACAACCATGGCGCCGACACACTCAAGACCTTGACACCTGGGCCAGAACGTCGCAGCAATCTCAATCTCCGTCCCATCGGTTCGAATCCACAGATGGGGCGACACCATAGTGACTTCACCGGTCCGCACGGTGTGTACTAATGGACAACCGCGAGAGTCTCCCTCCCTTGAGAACAGACATCCCACTAAATCATGAAACATTGTGCCGATGACATCCTGATGACGGCCCACGAGCTGCTGCGACACGCGGTTGAGAGACAAGATTCGGCCATCTCGATCCGTCACAAACATCGCGTCTCCGGATGACTCGAAAATGAGAGACGTGTCCTCCCGACTAGGCAACCAGGACAGGCTCATTTTTGGGGCAGGATCAGGGGTGGGACTGAGGGACTGGCTCATGCGGACACCTGTCTCAGGACCGATTCGACAGCATGATCTTCTCGCACCGCATGCCGCACATCACGGTTCGTCCTTCCTCCCTCTGGTTTATGGATGACACTCAAATGAGTCAGTGGGAGATACCTGGCTTCGATGTCCGATGGATCCTTGATGGTGAGCCATTGGTGAAGAAACGACGTCTCCCGCCACCATCGACCTTGGCCGATCAGGCACATGCCGATTCTGAGATCTGTAAAGGAAATGGTTTGTTGGGCCACGGGGCAGATCCAATGAGTACGTAGGACTTTCAGCTCTACTCTATCGGCATGTTATGGTAATTCCTCAATTCATATTCCCAGGCCTGGAAAGACCTTTCTTCAGTCCTGTTCATTGTGGTCGGTTCTCGCACACTCGTCTCCCAATCTACGAAGTAGTCGGGAATTAAGTTCCCTCGTCAATCGATCAATATGTCTGTCGATTGGGTAAAACAGGCTCTACCTCAGAGTCCTCGGAATCGCAGCCTGACAACAGACCTCCTGGAGGTGCCTGATGATCGGTGCCATTCAATCCGCCCTCTCCGGGCTCACCGCATTTTCAACACAAGTCACCGTCACCGCCCACAACGTGGCCAACGTCGCTACCGATGGGTTTAAGAAATCTCGAACGGAGTTGACCGCAGTGGAATCCGGTGGCGTCCGCTCGGCGATTCAGAAGGATGAGACCGCCGGCCCTATGATCCTGAACAACACAGGCTATGGCCCCGCTCAGTTGGAATTGTCAAACGTCGATCTCGCTGAGGAAGCCGTCAATCAGATCATCGGTCAGCGGGGGTTTGAAGCCAATATCCAAACTGTAAAGACTGCTGATGAGATGCTGGGCACCATCTTGGATATCAGGAAGTAGCCCATCCCTCCACATCAAGAATTGAACTAACTCACAGAAGGCATGCCGCGTAGCATTCTGCTCGATCAGTATGGTATGTCGAGCCCATGGCTGACCCACGCGTTCTGCTGCTCATTCCTCCGCTCACTCAATTGAATACTCCCTACCCATCCACCGCCTACCTGACAGGGTTTCTCCGTGCTCGCGGAATTGAAGCCTCCCAAGCCGACCTCGGCATCGAAATGGTGCTCCGGATTTTTTGTCGGTCCGGGCTCCAGGCCGTGTTTGAGCAGATGCGCAACGGCCAAGCTGAGTTGCCGGGTGAAGCGAAACAGATGCTCGCGATCGAGCCGGCCTATCTACAGACCATCGACCCAGTCATTGAGTTTCTCCAAGGACGCAATCCTTCACTCGCTTTGCTCCTCGCCCGTCCTGGATTTCTTCCCCAAGGCCCTCGGTTTGCCAGCCTAAAAGGGCGAGCCGCGTCGTTACGTGCTTTGTCCGATCAGGACCGTGCGAAACGATTCGCAACTCTGTACCTTGAAGACCTAGCTGATCTGATTCAGGCGACCGTATCTCCCCATTTTTCTCTGAGTCGCTATGCCGAACACATCGCCCGAGCCGCCTCCTCTTTTGACAGCATCATCGACGCGATAGCCACCCCTCCGACCTTGACGGACCGATTCATGCTCGAGTCCTTGCGGGAGCATCTCGATCACGTTAACCCATCCCTCATCGCGCTCACCGTGCCCTTTCCCGGCAACCTCTATGGGGCGTTTCGGATTGCCCATTCGATCAAGAGCCAACGACCGGACATCGCAATTGCCCTGGGCGGCGGGTATGCCAATACGGAGCTTCGCCGTCTGTCGGACCCCCGCGTGTTTGACTATCTCGATTACCTCACCCTCGACGACGGGGAACGGCCTCTGCTTTCATTGATCGAACATCTGGAAGGGACCAGGGCGCGCACAGGACTTTGCCGAACCTTCTATCGGGACAAAGATCGAGTGGTCTTTGCGAATGATACGAATGATCAGGAGTTCAGCATGGACGAGGTCGGCTGTCCGACCTATAGCGGCCTGGCCTTGGAGCGCTATCTCACGGTCTTGGACAGCACGAACCCGATGCATCGTCTCTGGTCGGAGGGCCACTGGAACAAACTCACAGTCGCCCACGGCTGTTATTGGAAGCAGTGTACGTTTTGCGATGTCGGACTCAACTACATCAGCCGCTACGAGATGACCCCGACCGATCGGCTCATCCAACAGATTGAGCAACTGATCGCTGAGACGGGTCATCGTGGGTTTCATTTTGTCGATGAGGCAGCCCCTCCTGCCGCACTAAAATCACTTGCCTTAGCCCTGCTGGAACGTGGTATCGCCATCTCATGGTGGGGCAATATCCGATTTGAAGAGGCGTTCTCGCCGAACCTGTGCCGTCTTCTAGCCGCCTCCGGTTGCATCGCCGTCACTGCGGGACTCGAAGCGGCATCGGACCGTCTGTTGGAGAAGATCAAGAAAGGGATTACTGTCGACCAAACCGCCCTCGTGGCAGCAGCGTTCAAAGACGCAGGCATTCTGATCCATGCGTATCTTATGTACGGCTGCCCCTCTGAGACGGTGCAAGAAACGGTAGACTCACTTGAACGGGTTCGACAGTTGTTCGCGGCAGATCTTATTCAATCCGCCTTCTGGCATCGCTTCACCACCACAGCCCATAGCCCGATCGGACTCCACCCGGCTGCCCATGGATTGCGCATCCTCGGACCAGCGTTTCAGGGCTTTGCGGAGAATGATCTCCAGCACGAAGATCGACGTGGCACAACACCGGATTGGCTCGGCGAAGGCTTACGACGGTCGATACTGAATTTCCTTGAAGGCCGAGGACTCACACTCGACGTCCGCCAATGGTTCGACCATTCCGTGCCAAGCCATCGAGTCTCTCCCACGTGGATACGTCGCCTCCTCAAGAGCCGCATTGTGGGAGATGATCCTCGAGCAGAACGGCGGTTCGTATGGCTCGGTGGACGACCAGTCTGTGAGCCTATCGGGAAAAGGACGCGGCTCATTCTGCCAGGGCATTCCAGTGATCAGTCCGTCACACTCGCAGATCAACAGGCGCAATGGCTTGATCATCTGATTCGACATTCCACACCGCAACGCAACGCAGCGAATCCCTACCCCCTGCTCCGGGAAACAAAAACCACATTTCCAGGGACCGCTCAGGAGTTCGAAAACTTCCTTGGTACGACCTCCTGGAAAAAGGTTCGCAACGCCGGACTGCTGCTCGTCTAGAACCAGGCGGGCCACAGTGTCTTATAAATAATCAATCGCCTACCCGCACCTTCGAACTTGATTCTTGTCGTACATGATGAGACGTTATCGCCGAAATAGAAGGAGGGCGTACCTATGATCTTGATTCAGACCGCTGGGCTCTTCGTTCTCACCGCCCTTGCTGAGATCGTTGGCTGCTTTCTCCCGTACCTATGGCTTCGCAAGGACGGATCAATCTGGCTCTTGGTTCCGGCAGCGCTCAGCCTCGCCGCCTTTGTCTGGCTCCTTACTCTTCACCCAGCTGCCAGCGGACGGGTCTATGCTGCCTATGGCGGTGTATACGTGGCAGCAGCCCTCGTCTGGCTGAGGGTCGTGGACGGCGAGAAGCTCTCCGTCTTCGACTGGACTGGAGCCGGAATCGCCGTGCTTGGAATGGCGGTTATCGTCTTTGGCTGGACCCCAAAGGAGTAAAACGAATGGCTCAATACCCCTACCGATTGAGACATTTATGTCGGGAGTAGAGAAAACCGACAGCAGGATGCTCAAAAGGTCAGACTTCTCACCCGCCCAACCCTGGCACGCCGGGACGTGCCTTTTCCCAAGCAAGGCTGCAGCGAGCGAAGAGGCGAAGCGTACGCTTCGGTACGTTGAGGGTCTGAACGATGCGAGAACGACGCCTGGTGAATGGTGCGCCTTGGCGCACTGGAGTTGGGCGGGTGAGAACAGAGACTTTTTCAGCATCCTGCAAAAAATACGAAGGGCGAGAGAAGCTCATCGCCGCTCCCGCCCTCAATCTTGGTTAAACAGTTCGGCTACTTGTTCGGCTGAGGGGTATAGCGCAGATAGGGCTTCACAACCTTGAAACCCTTGGGGAAGAGTGTCTTGGCTTCAGCATCATTCACCGCCGGAGTGATGATACAATCCTCGCCGTCCTTCCAATTCGCTGGTGTCGCGACCTTGAACTTCGACGTCAGCTGAAGGGAGTCAATGACTCTCAGTAATTCATCGAAGTTCCGGCCACATGAAGCGGGATAGGTCAATGTCAACTTTACTTTCTTGTCTGGCCCGACGATGAATACTGAACGGACCGTCATATTATCGAGGGCATTCGGGTGAATCATGTCGTACAGGGTCGCGACCTTCTTATCAGGATCGGCGATGATCGGATAGTTCATCGTCGTCTTTTGCGTCTCATTGATATCGTTGATCCAGCCCTTGTGCGAATCAAGCGGATCGACACTGACAGCGATAACTTTGACGCCTCGCTTCTTGAACTCCGGCGTAATCTTGGCAACGGTCCCTAACTCCGTGGTGCAGACTGGGGTATAGTCTTTCGGGTGCGAGAACAGAATCCCCCATCCCCCACCCAGCCATTCGTGGAAGTTGACGGTCCCTTCTGTCGTCTCCGCGGTGAAATTCGGTGCTTCATCTCCTAATCGTACTGCCATGTTGCCCTCCGTTCTATAAATCAGTGGTAAAGGGAATCGATGTGCGCTGATCGCTCTACGATACTGCGCCGTCCCGGATACTTCAAGAGGAGAAACCGAACTCCTCAGCTTCTACTCCTCAAGGCGCCGCTTCGATGGCCAGCCGGCTTCGTATCTGGTCATGATCTGATACGTTCAGATCGACGTCCAGCAGATAGACACGTTCATCGGTCAGTTTGCCCTCACCAGTCAATTGCTCGCGCACCTGATCGGCACGCTGACGGGCCAAGCTGCGAAGCCCCTCTTCGTCCAAGGGCATGGCGGCCATCAACACTTGCTTCATGTCTTCGTGCGTCGGCGGTTTGGCCGGGGTATCAACTGTGGGTGGCACAGTAGATGATATCGCCTTCTTCTGGTGTGCCTCGTAGAGGTGTTGAATCAATCTCTGCTCGTCATTGATTGGTATCGACTCTCCTTTCGCAGAAGGCGTTCCGCGCTCTCGTTGCCACATGACCTGAACCTCCGCCTGGAGCTTCATGCGGTTGAGTGCCTGTCGATCGCGAATCGGATCCGCCGTTCCAGTAATGTCTAACCGGAGGCTCGGCCGTTCCTCCAACCCTTTCGCCAGTTCTTCGAGCTTTTTGAGCTCCTCCTCGGCCATCATCGTGCTGCCGGGAGGGAACGCGACGAACTGTAAACTTTCTTCGTCTCCACCGTCAGGAATAAGCTTTCCCATCAGCGAAAACGGAGACGCCACAATTTTCGTCAGCAGATTGAGCAACGTTGAGAGGACCGCCTTGCCGTACTTGAAGTCGGGGTCATTGAGATCGCCGCGAATGGGTAAATCGATGTCGATCCGTCCCTTGCGATCTTTCAAGAGGGCCACAACCAACGGAACGGGTAGCGACGTCGCATCAGGACTGTCGACCTTTTCCCCGAACGTCAATTGATCGACCAACACTTTATTTTCTGCTTCAAGCTGTTTTTGAGAGACCTTGTACTTCAAATCGAGCGAGAGCTTCCCCTTCAACAATCCATAACCCACAAACTTGCCGCTGTATGGACCTCCCGCAGTCAAGTCCATGCCCCCAAGGGTAATGGTGAGATCCGTAAACGTATTCTCACTCAAGGGGTTGATGGTTCCGACGATCTTCAGCGGCGCCACCTTACCCACACGACCGGTGAGGTCAACATCCGCCCTGGCCAGCTGCTTCGACGACAGTCCCTTGATCGTACCGGTCAGAGCAGAGAGCCCCATTTGGACAGGAGGTTGCACCGACTCATCCCGAAACGTCACGGCTGCTTTAACGAGCTTCACCACTCCAACCGTCACCGGAACGGGTGGTCCCGTGGATTTCTGAGGTCCTGCAGGCTTCTCATCCACTGATGCCGATGAGGGTGAGGCTGCGGCAAGCTTCCTGAGATTCAATCCGCCGTCCTGCAGCACGACGAGATGGACCATGGGTTGTTGAATGACCAGCTCATGAATTGAAACCGTGGTGGGATCGACGGTCACACGAATCTTGTTGAGGGACAATGTTTGGAGCGAGGCCACCTCGTCCTCATCATCGCGGTCAGCCACACTCAATCCCTCGACACTGACGTTGCCTTCATACGACATGAGTGGACCGTTGGGATGGTCGGTGGCCAAATGTATCGCCCCATTCAGATTGGCGGCGCCGGACTGGACATCGATACGCGCGAACTTATCGAAGTACGGTTGAAACGGTCTGATCGCAATATCCTTGAGCGCCAGGGTCACGTCCGCCTGGAAGGGGTTGGGAAGGATCGAACCATCCACGCGAATCGTCCCGGTTTCATTCAGTTGCATTCCCACCTCAATAGGCAGGGCCTCTTTGATCGGGATCCGCACGTCGTGGGTCTTGACGGTCAAGGCCCGCACCTCGACATGAGCCGGAGTCGGCAAGCTGCGATCGTCGAAATCGATCGTATGGTCCTTCAGCGTGATCTCCTTGAGCCAGATGGACCACGGCTTCTCATCTTTGGATGGAGAAGAAGCGCTGTTCGCAGCAACCGGGGGCTTGGCGGCATCGACAGGAGCAAACATCTGCTGATAATTCACAGTGCCGTCGGGGTTCAACCAGGCTATAAATGACGCCCTCTCAACTGCAATGTTCCGGACCGTGACCTCATGCGTGACGAGATCTACGTCGACACCCTTCACATTTAATTCCGGAATCGTGATGACCGGGTCTAGGCCTCCATCCTCCTTGACTGCGAGCTTGTCAACCCGAACATTCGCTTGGGAAACTTGAAGCTTCATGGGAGTCGCATCGATATCAACTGCATAGCTGGCATCGGCTTCGACCGTTCCATCGGTGACATCGAATCGGAATCGATCATGGAGGTATTGCCACAGGTTGGGCAACTTCACGCCGGAGAGCGAGAACGTACCGGAAGACTGGAGCGGTTCGAGCGAGACTTTGCCGGCCCAGGAGAGAGTTTCGCCCTTGCCCAACTCCGCGGTGAAGGCATACGAATTGTCGCCACCCGGTTTCGTATGAAAATTCTTGAATACGATATGGATCGGGACGATATCGAGCGCGTAGGGCTTGGGCTTCGATTCATCGCGAAATTCGACAACCGCTTGCGCGATTTCGAATTCACCGATTTCGATCGCCGGGACCCCGGCTTTGGTCTTCTCAGTCTGCGGCGGTGCACCCGGTTGGGGTTCACCCTCCGGCGGTGCGAGCTCCGCCAAATTCATGTGTCCGTCTTTAGAAATTCGCGCGGACACATAGGGCACTGTCAGTCGAATCGCATCGAACACATAGGCCCGACGAATGAGAGAGCTCGCCTGAAGATTGACGAAGAACTCGTCGAACCCCAGCAAGGCGGACTGATCCGATTCTCGAATCTCAAACCCAGTCAACCGAAGCGAGAGCACAAAGGGATTGAACTCCACTGCCTTGACCAGTACTGGGTGCTTTAGCTTTTCAGAAACAGCAGGGATCGCGTAGGCTGTAATGAGATAGGGAACGAGAAAAAACCCAGCGAGCGCATAGAGAAGCACCAAACTCAATGCCAGAATCGCAAGACCGGTGGGGCGGAGCAGCCAGCGCATGGAGGAAAACCCTATGGTGCGCCCGGCTGGAATCGAACCAGCTACGTTTAGCTGAGAAGAGACATCCGGGCGAGATAAGCATACGTGAGATTGCATGAGAATACGATACTCGCAAGGGGCGATAGGACCATGGTGTGCACCTGCCCAATGTACTCAGGAGTGGGATTATGTGAGCATGTGAAATCGAATCGAGACGCAACCACCACCATGCGAGCCTCGTTATTCCTCCAAGACAGTCCTCGTGCTACAATGCCCCAGTCAATGCCAATCGCTCCTTCAATAGCTGGTGGGTTTATGGGGGATGGACATGACGCCGTTGACCTGGATAACCAGGAAACCTATAGTGCCGGGATGGTACTGGACAAGGTGAAAGAGTGAGGGAATAAATCTGTCTATCCCTATGATATCCTCCGAATAGAGGAGCGCTGGCCAGGAGCTGAACTGGTCGATGCCGACGACCCATTTTCCTTTCCATTGGATTCTGACTGTTACGAGACATACGAGTGGGCCGGACCGCTGGAGCCGCCGATATGAACTGGACGAGCGAAAAGCCAACAAAAAAAGGCCGGTATTGGTGGCGCCAAGATAAGGAAGCTGTGATCTGCAGAGTCTGGGAGTGGTGGGATAAACAAGAACTGTACGGTCGCTTTGAGGGCTCGGACTCAGTACCGGTCAATACACTAGACGGAAAATGGGCCGGCCCGGTGGACTCGCCGACGTAGTTGGACCCTGTCTCCCTGCCATGATAGCAGCTGGTTTGCGCGTCTCGTAGCCTGCTGGAATGTCTGCCTGAAATCTCTCATGATCCTTATCTTTGCCCCAGCAAACGCTGACCCTAATCCCGAAGATCAGATAGAGATGGTGCGGGTTCGATCAGGTATATATCCGACAGGGGCCCAAGGTGACTCGGGCGATTCAGATGCAGAGGAGACCAGAGCTCGTAAGAGGCGGCGTCATATCGTGCACGCCAGAAAGACCTTGGACTTCAATAATCGTCTATTTCTTCAGTTTCGTCGAGTAACTCAGCCGTGATCTCGGTACTATCGAGATCCCACTGAGTTAAGGGGATACCCCCAACCTTCAGAATCGCTTCCTGCTCCGTGCCTGCACTGACCGTCAATTCGTAATGAATGCTTTGTCGCACCTGAAACATTTTCATACATTTACCTTTTCACGCCGACCATGAATATCAATATCTCCACGCCGTTGAAAGAATCGACGGGCAGCGACAGATTCGCCGGATGCCTATTCCCTTACATCGGTTCACCGCCTCGGGTGAGTGACTGGCGGATCCTAGCATTGAACAAGTCCCACCGGCTAGAGGTCATGGGAAACCCCTCGTCAAGGCTTCGTCTTCTGCGCTCTGGTTCCGACTTACCCATCTAAGTCGCCGTGCCCCACGGAGTGTGAGGGGCCAACCCTATCAGCTGCACCTTTCCGGGCAGCCGGGTTGACTCCCCTCCCACCCAGCGCGCACAAGTGCTTGATTTCCGGGTGCCACATGGATGTGCCGCAGGGTCTTATTTTTGCTCCTCTATGACGCAAATCGGCTCTGGAAACCGCACAAACGGGAGGATCCCGCAATGGCACCACGGATGTCGGCACGCGAACTGTATGAACGCGGGCGAACGCTGAAGCACGCAAACATGTATGACGAGGCGGTCGACGATTTTCAACACGCAGCCTGTGACCCGCAATACGCCGGAACAGCTCAGGCGCAGCTGGCGCTGTGCTTCCGCGCCATGGGCCGCCAGGAAGAGGCCGTCGCGGCCTTCCGCCAAGCCCTCGAGTCATCGACCTTCTCATCCAATGAAAATCTGCACCTCCTGTATTTGTTGGGAGAGACCTTGGAATCGCTTGGCCATACTGCGGAAGCGCTGGAGGCTTATGGCTGGGTTCGACAAGAGGACCCCGGGTTCCGCGACGTGGTGTCCCGGATCAAACATCTGTGCGCCGGAGGACGAGGTCCTGTGACCCAAAGCCTCTTGGTCCGTCAGTTCCGAGTTGGAGACCTGCTCAAAATGTACGGCCATCTCAGGCGTCGTAGTCTCTCTCTGCTCGAGCAGACCAGGCAAGCGCTCACTCAGTCTACCGGAAATCACCGGGTTGCCCGGAGTACGCCTCAAGAAGTCACCTCAGCGCGACGCACCAATCCAGTAGCCTCGGCTAGTCGACCCATGATGGCGCAACACAGCTCAATGGTCATGCGTCAACATGTGCGTGTGGCCATCCAAGGCCGCAGCCAATTTTCCTCGAAGAGCCAGAAGATGGCCGGTGAGGGACAGCTACGCGACCTCTCCCCCGGGGGTTGTCGTGTCACGAGTTCGATCCTCGTCCCAGTCGGAACGGAGCTCATGTGTTGGATCTTTCCGCAGAATGACGTTCACCCGGTTGCCATCGAAGGGGCCACGGTTGCCTGGAGCCGCGCGCAGGAATTCGGACTGGCCTTTACCCACGTACAGCCGGCAGCGCAGCGGCAACTCGCAGAGCTGTGCGCAAATCCAATCTAGCGCAAAGCCAGCTCCTCTGGGTCCTGGGAAAAACCACTGCGGTCAGTCTGTGACCAACGGAAGAAGTTTAGCTAACGCGACCTCCTCGCGGCATGAGCCCCTCATTTAGCAGCAGAGACCTCACTGATCCCCGCAGATCTTGCAGCCGAATCGGCGAGACCTGTGCAGCTTCGAGCAGCAGCTTCCACCGCCGACTCCTCAAGCGATTTCAATCTTCATTCGTTGTTCCGACGGAAGGTATCGAGCGGATCTTTAGGACACCGTACGGTGATCTTGCGGAGTGGAGAGTTGATAAAAATGACCCGTTACCATTGAGCACCCATGCTGGAGACATTTCGTAATATCCGGCTACTCAGAACCACATACAAGCGAATACGTGAGACCATGCAGTCTATTTTTAACCCCCTGAAAATATTGGTGCGCCCGGCTGGAATCGAACCAGCGACCCTCAGCTTAGAAGGCTGATTGAGACGAATTCTTCAACTCCCTGTTTTGCATCTGGTTTCCCGTTTTATTAAAACCTGTCAATGACTTGGGAGCATTACATCTCTTCCATTGTGTCTGTTGATTATGGTTGTTTTGAATTGGGTTTAGCACAAAATAGCACAGGGATATGGGGTGAACCCCGGCACGGACTGCGAGTTTTGAGGTTTGGTAGCTTCGCAGTAGCCGATTCGTCTAGGCCATAGAATTTGCACGGCGATTCCTCTCGCCCGCTGATACGCAATCAGCGAGGGGCGAGCGTCTGGTCGAGACGGGGCTGGAGGTGCGCAGCGGACGGCGCACACGCGGAGGCTCTTTCAGTGAAGGCTCGGCCTTCGCCTGAAAAGGCGATCAGAGGAAACAGAGATAGAGTGAGATGAAGTGAGACCTGGAATCGAGAGCACCATCGGGAGCGAACCGGGAGGGAAAATGTCGATGGTGTAGTTTTCGGAGGGAAGGTCAAGGCGCCCATCCTGGCGGTCATCTTCGTTTGAACGAACTCACGAAGGTCGAAGAGCAACAGGGATAGAGAACATTGAAATCCATGGTCAAGTGGAGCACTCTTTGTATTTCCGGTAGAGCCGGATGAGAATGTTAGTGGAACTGTCGTGCTTGAGTGTAGACTCGGATTTGCTCTCCAGTTCTGGGATGATGCGCCCCGCAAGGATTTTCCCCAGTTCAACGCCCCACTGGTCAAACGAATCAATGCACCAGATAGCCCCTTGCACAAACACGCTGTGTTCGTATAGCGCGACGAGCGTTCCCAGTGTCGCCGGGGTCAGCCGCTCTAGAAAAAGTGTGCTGGACGGACGGTTGCCCTCGAAGATCCGATGCGGGACCAACCAAGCCGGTGTGCCATCGGCTTGAACCTCCTGCGGCGTTTTCCCAAAGGCCAGGGCCTCTGCCTGGGCAAATACATTGGCCAGGAGCAAGGCGTGGTGGCGACCAAGAGGGTTCAGCGGCTGAGCAAATGCGATAAAGTCGCAAGGGATGAGCTTGCTTCCTTGATGAATCAGTTGGTAGAAGGAGTGCTGCCCATTGGTGCCCGGCTCGCCCCAATAAATTGGCCCGGTTTGATACTTGACCTCTGCCCCATCGAGCGTCACGTGCTTCCCATTGCTCTCCATAGTCAACTGCTGGAGGTACGCTGGGAAACGTTTCAAGTACTGCTCATACGGCAGGACCGCCATGGTCTGCGCATCGAAGAAGTTGTTGTACCAGAGGGTCAGGAGGCCCATGAGCACAGGCAGGTTGCGGCCGAACGGAGTCGTGCGGAAATGCTCGTCCATCTGCTGGAACCCGCCGAGCATAGCGTGGAACTGTTCGGGGCCGATGGCGATCATCGTCGAGAGGCCGATCGCTGAGTCCATTGAGTAGCGCCCGCCGATCCAATCCCAAAACTCGAACATATTGGCGGTGTCGATCCCGAACTTCGTGACCTCCTCGGTATTGGTCGAGACCGCGACGAAATGCTTGGCCACAGCCGCCGGTTGTTTTAACGTTGTCAGAGCCCACTCGCGCGCCGTGAGGGCGTTGGTCATCGTCTCCAGCGTCGTGAAGGTCTTCGACGAGACGACGAACAGGGTCTCCTCGGCGTCGAGGTCGCGCGTGGCCTCGGCGAAGTCGGTGCCATCAATGTTGGAGACGAAACGGAAGACCAAGTCGCGCTGGCTATAGTGTCGCAACGCCTCATACGCCATCACCGGCCCCAGGTCAGACCCACCGATGCCGATATTGATGACGTTGCGGATCGGTTTGCCGGTGTGGCCTTTCCATTCCCCATTACGCACTCGGTTGGAGAAATTGGCCATTTTCTCAAGCACGGCGTGGACCTGAGGCACGACGTTCTTCCCGTCCACGATGATGGAGTGCCCTTTGGGGGCGCGCAGGGCCACGTGCAGGACGGCCCGCTTCTCCGTGATATTGATTTTGTCCCCGCGAAACATGGCATCAATGCTGGCCCGCAGACCGGATTCCTCTGCCAATTGCATTAAGAGCGTGAGCGTCTCATCGGTGATGCGGTGCTTCGAATAGTCGAAATAGATACCGACGGCCTCGACCGCCATACGCTCCCCGCGGGTGGCATCATCCGCGAAGAGTGTCCGGAGATGGAGATGTCGGACCTGTGAGTAATGGGCAGCCAGGGCTTTCCACGCTGCACGGGTGGTGAGTGGCGCGATGGCGGTCATGCTGCCTCCCTTCTGTTTATTGCTCATTGATCCAGGTCCGGACGATGGCCGGAAACTGGTCGACTACACGTTGGTCCAGTGTTTCATCGACAGATAAGATTACGTTGAGGCTAGCGAGAGGACAACTCGAAAACGCATTCATTTTCGCACCTTCATGTGTGTGTCGCTAGGGTCCAAGGATTAGAATACTCACGCCGGGTGATATTTTATATTGTGTCGAGTCACAAATTCTTTCCCTTTTTCTTCCGCTGTCTCACCAATTCTGTCGGCAGGGGCCAACTATGCCCTTGAGCCAGCAGCCCTTGCGTGTCCTCCGGCCCCCATGTTCCGGCGGCGTAGTTGGGAAAGTCACTGGGCGGAGCCACCGCCCAGACCTCGAACACCGGCATCAACAACCGCCAGGCCGCTTCCACCTGGTCGGCGCGCATGAATAGCGTGGGGTCATTCCTCATGATGTCCCAGAGCAATGTCTCATACGCATCAGGCGACCGGGAGCCAAAAGTGTCCCGATAATTGAACTTCATCTCCACCGATTGCAGGTGCATCCTTGGCCCCGGGTGTTTGGCCTGAAAGCGAAGTACGATGCCCTCGTCGGGTTGGATAGATATCGTCAGACGAGACGGCTGCCAATCGAGAGTGGCCTCGGGCGGAAACGACTGGTGCGGCACGCTACGGAATTGGATGGCAATTTCCGAGGCCTGTCGGGCGAGCCGCTTTCCGGTCCGAAGGTAGAACGGCACATCCTGCCAACGCCAATTGTCGAGGAACAGCTTTAACGCCACAAAAGTCTCCGTCTGGGAGTCAGGCGATACGCCGTCTTCTTCACGATAGCCAGGCACCTTCTTGCCGCCGACCCAACCCTGGCCGTACTGCCCTCGCACCACGCATTGATGGACTGCGTCAGGGTGAATCGGACGAACGGCGTGAAGCACATCCACTTTCTTATTGCGAATCTCATCGGCATTGAACAAGACCATCGGTTCCATGGCCACGAGACACAGAAGTTGCATCAGGTGATTCTGCACCATATCGCGCAGCGCTCCCGCATGATCATAATAGCCCCCACGATGTTCGACCCCCACCTCTTCGGCGGCGGTGATGGTCACATAATCCACATAACGCCGGTTCCAGAGCGGCTCGAAGAGTGGGTTGGCAAAACGGAATGCCAGAATGTTCTGCACCGTTTCCTTGCCCAAATAATGGTCGATACGGAAGATCTGGGATTCCTCGAAATTGTCCGCAAGGGTTGCGTTCAAGGCGCGGGCGGATTCCAGGTCATAGCCGATCGGTTTCTCGACCACAATCTGAGCCCATTCCCGGTCACGCGCCAACCCGACCTTGCCAAGGTATTTTTGGATTTCGCCGAACATGCTCGGCGGTGTGGCCATATAAAAGATGCGGTGGGCTTTGGCGCCCCATTCCTCTTCCAGCTTCGCACATTGATCCCCTAACGTCCTATACGTTTGGAGCTTCTTGAAATTGCCCTGCTGGTAGTGGATATGTTTAGCAAACTTGCCCCATTCAACAATTTTCCCCATTCCTTGGCGCGAGAACTTTTTGACGCCGTTGTAAAGCCGTCGGCGCAGCTTTTCGTCGCTCAAATCATCGCGATCAATCGCAATGACCGAAAAATCAGCGGGCATACTGCGGTCCTGGAAGAGGTCAAATAAGGCCGGCACGAGTTTCCGCCAGGTCAAGTCACCGGCTCCGCCAAAAATGACAAAAATCGTCGGTTCGAGTTGGTCATTCGGTTTCATCGTTGCACACCTTCTCCCATTTCGAGGTGCGTCACGCAATCCATCCGCGCCTCGGTTTTGCACTTCATGTTTGCTTTCGCCAATACACCGTCAGCTAAATTTAGGCACACGCCTTTCCCGCCAGCACTTTCCCTTTCTGCCTTTCGCCATGACGGACACGAAACATTTTCGAGTGCATAGCCGCCTTCTAGGCCATCACCGCAGGAACGAGACGTTTGATCATCACGACCTTCACGGCGTCGTTGACGACCAGGCATGAGATCATCGCATAGACAAAAATCGTGAGCGGCTGCCACCAGGGCAATGGCGCGAGTCCAGGAATACCTGCGCACGTCAGGATGGTTCCGACGAGCACTTCCATCACGGCAGCAATTACAATAAGCTTGCTGGGCATCGTCGCCCAGAACCAGTGGCGCTCCCGCGCGGACACGATGGAGAACGCGGCGTAGTAGAGCAGCGTCAGAAAGCTGAATGTGTAGAGGGCCGTGTCGTTCATCGCCAAACCGAACCGCGACCAGCCGATCCATAAGAGGAGGAGCGCCTCCGCGACCATCAAGGCACCCAGCACCACAGACACGGTGATGAAGCCCCCAATGTTCCACGTCTCCGGTTTCTTGGACGGCCGAACGCGGTCGGTGGCCAGAGAGATCTTCGCGAAGTCTGTTATGAAGATCAGTAGCAGCATCGCAAAGGCAGACATGACGAACTTGCCGGTCACCACGAACGCGATGGCCACAAAAGCCGTCTTCAGGATCGTCCGGCTGATCTTGTTGATGATGTAGGTCAGGATGCGCTGGTAGATCGTCCGCCCCTGCTCGACCAGCGCCACGATATTCGTCAACCCCGGTTCGGTCAGAACGACGCTTGCGGCGCCCTTGGCCACGTCGGTCGCAGCACTGACGGCGATGCCGACCTCGGCTTGGCGCAACGCGGGCGCATCGTTGACGCCGTCGCCCGTCATGCCGGTGACATGCCCCGTGGCCTGCAGGTGCTTCACGACGATATACTTGTCCTCGGGAAATACCTCCGCGAAACCATTGGCGCCCGCGAAAAAATCAGCCGTCTTGTGGCTGGCCTGCACGCTCACGGCCTTTAGGTCCGCCATGCGCCGGATGTCGGGCAGCCCGACGCCTTGGCCGATTTCACACGCCACCGGCAGTGCGTCACCGGTGAGCAGCTTTACCGAAACACCCAACTCCAGGAGTTCGGCGATAAGTTGCTTGGCGTCCGGTCGCGGCGGGTCATATAACGTCACCAACCCGACCACCGCGAGCGCGCCCGTCTCGGGGCCGCGCGCTACCGCCAGCGTCCGATAGCCCTTCGCGGCCGATTCGCTGACGCGAGCCTCCAAGGCCTCGATTGCCGAGGGTTGGAGTCGGCAGACTTCGGCGACGGTTCGCATGGCTCCTTTCATCACTCGCAGCCGCTGCCCGTTCTGCTCGACCACGGCTTCCGTCCGCCGGTTTTTCGCATCGAATGGTGCGAAGGAGACGGGCCTAATCTTGGCAAGGTTGTCGAAGATATGCCGCTCCTTGGCCGCAGCCAGAACTGCGAAGTCAATCGGATCCTGGTTGGCCTCCTGCGACGCGAGTGCGCCGGCAAACAGCACGTCGGCTTCCGTCGCCTGCTCCAGCGGAATCACGCCGGTAACGGCCAGTTGGTTCATCGTGATTGTCCCGGTCTTGTCCACGCAGAGCACGTCCATGGTTGCCGCATCCTCCGCGGCACTGAGGCGTGTGACCAACACCCCGCGCTTTGCCAGCTCCTTCGACCCGACGGCCATGCTGACCGTGAACATGACGGGAAGGGAGAGCGGTATCGCACTCATGAATAGGATGAGCATGAGCGGGACCATCTCGAGGAACGGCGTGTGGCGTAGAAAAGATATGACGACCACCATGCCTAGCAATGCGCCGACGGTGAGGAAGAGCCAACGAACGACCTTGGCCATCACCGCATCAATGTGGAGCTTCGGTCGCGCCTGCTGGACGAGTTCCGTCGTGCGGCCGAAATAGGTCTTGGCCCCAGTCAGCATGACTACGCCGTTGCCTTCGCCTCGGCGCACGATAGAACCCGATGAGAGTACGTCGCCGGAGGCCTTCTCGGCATCCTTTGACTCGCCCGTGAGGGCGGACTGGTCAATGCTCATCGTTCCGGTGAGGAGTTTCACGTCTGCGGGAATGATGTCGCCGGGACGCACCCGGACGATGTCACCGGGGACCAACTCCCGAGCGGGAATCACTTGCCAGGTAGCCTCGCGCAGCACGCGAGCACTCACCTGTAACCGTCGGCGCAATGTCTCGACGACACCGGCGGCCCGGCGCTCCTGCATAAAACTCACCACGGCATTGACGACCAGTAGCGTGCTCACCACCGCGAGGTCCGGGTATTTCCGAAGTACGGCTGACAGGACCATGATCAGTTCGAGCATCCATGCCGACACGCCCCAGAATTTCACGAGGAATCTCAGGGCCGGATGGCCCTGTTGTTCGGGCACTTCATTGTAGCCATTTTCCTTCCGGCGAATGTCCACATCGGCATGCGCAAGTCCAATATCGGGATTGACTTTGAGCGTCGCGAGCGTATCCGGAACCGACGCGGAGGTGATGTCAAGGGGCTTGGTGTTTGCCAGCTTCGCGGAGGCTGGTTCGGCTTCGAGTTTATTTGGGGTCTTTCGCATCGTGAATATCCGGTTTGGCACCTGCACGGTTTACGCCGGTTTACTTGCGTTGGTCGCGCCCCACTTCCAGTTACGAATCTCCGGAGTGTCTTGACCATGCTTCTCGATGTATTGCTTGTACACGATGATCTTGTCCTTGAGCTGCTGCGTGAGGTAGAGGCCCTTGTCACCGGTCTGCGGCCGGCGGTCGATGGTGTCCATTACGAGATGGAAGTCTGCACGCCCAAAAGGTGATCCATCCCGATCTCTTTCAGTCGGGTTAGCAGATATTCAGTAACCGTGACCTCTGAGCTGATCATATTGCTACGCTCCTCATCTCATTGCTCAAGTTCGGTGTAGAGGAAATGAATGAATTCAGAAACAACGTCGTGATCCGGACCGCTCTGTTCATGTGGCCTTCATCAACGCCGTCAGCCATGGTAGGCAGTTCGCTTATCGAGTCAGCAGTATGGCGCTAGACCGAGGGTTCAGGTGGTACGTGCGTGGATCTTCGCAAACAGGTTCCTCTCCCGGAGCAAACAGGTCCTGTGGCGCGTCGCGAGCGGTGTCAACGGCCACATGCCACTGAGCCTCCGGCCGTACGGGGGGTAACCAGAAATCGACCGCATCGGCGCCGGCATTAAACATCAGGTAAAGTGCGCACTGCTCATCTTCGTGGATCAGACAGGCAAACTGTTTTTCTTGTGGGTCAGTCCAGTGAGGCAAATCCCCGTGCGGGTTGAACCAGTGGATCTCAGCATCCGTGTAGAATTCCTCAGCACTCAGCATCCGATGCGCTTGACGAAAGGCGATCATGCCACGGGTGAAGCGGAAAATTTCCCTATGCTGTTCCAAACAGCTCCAGTCATGCCAGCTTGTTTCGTTGTCCTGGCAGTACGCGTTATTGTTGCCGCGTTGCGTGCGGCGAAATTCATCCCCTCCCAAGAGCATCGGTACGCCGCGCGAGATCAAGAGGCTCAGCATGAAGTTCTTGATCTGACGTTTCCTGATGGACTGGATCTGGCCATCCGCTGTCTCACCTTCCTCGCCGTAACTCTCGCTGAAGTTGTAGTTTGTCCCGTCATGGTTGTTTTCTCCGTTTGCTTCGTTGTGCTTCTCGCGATAGCTCACGAGGTCGTTTAGCGTGAAGCCGTCGTGGCAGGAAACGAAATTGATGCTGTTCTCGGGGCCTTTGCCGGACGTGGTGTAGAGGTCAGCACTGCCGCAGATGCGGCTGGCAAACAAACCGAGCATCCCCTCGTCGCCGCGCCAGAACCGTCGGATGTCATCACGGTACTGACCGTTCCACTCCGCCCAACGGGGTTCGGAGAAGCTCCCGACCTCATAGGCTCCGGCAGCATCCCATGCCTCGGCGATGATTTTCATATCCCGCAAGATCGGATCTTCGGCAATCCGCTCGAGTAGCGGGGGATTGGACAGCACGTTGCCGGTGCGGCCCCGCCCGAGGACCGCGGCCAGGTCAAAACGAAATCCATCGACATGCATCTCCACCACCCAGTAGCGCAACGCGGTCAAGATGTATTCCCTCACCACAGGATGGTTGGCATTAATGCTGTTGCCGGTGCCCGTGTAGTCTCTATAAACACGTTTATCGTCCGCCAGCAGGTAGAAGATCGTATTTTCAATCCCGCGGAAACAGAGCGTGGGCCCCAGCTCGTTCCCCTCGGCCGTGTGATTGAATACCACGTCCAGGATCACCTCGATGCCCGCCCTATGGAAGGCCTGGACCATTTCCTTGAACTCCAACGTCTGCTGACCCACCCCTCCCGAACTACTATAGGAGGCTTTCGGTGCACAGAAGGCGACGGGATCATAGCCCCAGTAATTTCCGAGTGGCTGGCCTGTTTGCGGATTGGCGCTTATCGCGTGGTGTTCATTGAATTCTTGCACCGGCATCAGTTCCACGGCCGTCACCCCCAGTTCCTTGAAATAGGGGATCTTTTCCATGAGGCCTCGATACGTGCCCGGATGCTTCACACCTGAGCTTGGATGGATCGTGAAGCCACGCACATGTGTTTCATAGATGACCGTCTTCGACCAGGGGTGTTTGGGCGGACAGTCCTCCTGCCAGTGAAAATGCTCCTGCGTGAATACACATTTCGGCATGGCGCCGGCATTGTCGACCGGCGAACACACCGCGTCTCCGTCGGGCACAGATGGATCGTATCCCCGAGCCGGAGCGAACTCCCAGGTGGGCAACCTTGAGATCGCCGTGGCAAAGGGGTCCAGGAGAAGCTTGTTGAAATTGAATCGATGGCCATCTTTGGGTTGATACGGGCCATCCACGCGATAGGCATAGAGTTCGCCCGGGCGAATTCCGTCAACCCAAACATGCCACACGTCACCAGTGCGGTTGCGTGCGGGATCCAGATCAATCACCCTGGTGGCCGTGGCATCTTCAGGACGATCGAAGAACTCCAGCCGAACGCGGCTGGCGTGTCGGCTGAAGAACGCAAAGTTCACCCCTTCCCCACATGCGTAGGCCCCCAAAGGCAGTGGCACACCCACTCGAACATCAGTGCGCTCGCAGACCGCTCTCACATACTCATGCAGAGGGCGTTCGGACGTCGTCAGACTCATGGACGCGTGTGACGTTTCTGCAGCCTGGCCTGATACGGACGGCATCAGGCCTGTGGGCTGCTCCAATTTGCTCAGTTGTTTTGACTCGTTCATCGGCGGTTCTCTGTCGTCCTGCTCTCGTGTAAGAGTGCGTCACCGCTGCCAGATAATGAGATCGACTTCCAGGGGCACTGCCACACCGGAACAGTACGGAATGATGCGCGCCGTATAGTCCGTCGCGAAACGGGCTGCCGAGACGGATGCACGATAAATCCCCCCGTGCGACTCGCAGGCCAACGGCCGGACGCATGCCATCTCCAGTCGGATCGGATCGCTGCCATTAATTCCATCGGCATACAGCTCGACTCGCACAGTCTTCTGGTCGAGGTCGTTGAGATACACCTCTACCTCAAAGATATGCTGAGCCGCATTTGTCTGGACCGTCATGTCGCCAAAACGGAGCGTGCCCCATTTTCCTTTCACCGTCTGCTCCCAATTGACCACCGCTCTGCCCACTGCGCCTTTATTGGCAGCACGCTCACGATAGGAAGCTGCAGCCGGGAGATAGTGTTGTTCGGTGTATTCGCGCACCGTACGGTTTGTGGAAAAGTGCGGTGTCAGGCACGCCATGCTCTCCCGCATCCGTGCCACCCAGGCAGTCGGGATGCTTTGCTCATTCCGCTGATAAAAATCTGGAATCACTTCCTGTTCCAGTACCGCGTAGAGAGCGTCGGCTTCGATCGCGTCCCATGCGGGATCATCTCCATGTTCCTGGCCATCCCCTAACGCCCACCCCACCTCAGGCGTGTAGGCTTCTGCCCACCAGCCATCCAATTCCGAGAGATTGAGGCCGCCATTGACGAGTACCTTCATGCCGCTAGTGCCACTGGCTTCCCAAGGTCGTCTTGGTGTGTTGATCCAGACATCCACCCCCTGCACCAGATGCTCGGCCAGCAACATGTCGTAGTCACTGAGAAAGATCACATGGGAGCGCATCTCGGGTCGACGGATAAAATGGATCCATTCCTGAATCAAGGTCTGCCCTGCTTGGTCTGCGGGATGGGCTTTGCCGGCCATGATGAGCTGCACCGGGCGCTGTGGATTTGATAACAAGCGACGGAGCCGCTCTGGGTTGTGTAACAAGAGATTGGGTCGCTTATAGGTTGCGAAGCGACGAGCAAACCCCAACGTCAACGCGTGGGGATCAAAGAGCCGCTTGGTATTCTCCACTGCCTCAGATGCCGCTCCAGAGGCCGTCAGTTGATGAGCCAATCGTTCGCGGGCGTAATCGATGAGGGACTTGCGAGCGGTGGTGCGTAACTGCCAGAGCTGAGCGTCCGAGATTTTGCGAATAGCCGACTCCAGACATTCCGTCGTTCCCAACCAGCGGGGTTTGCCACAGGACTCCGTCCACAACTTGTCGGCTTCCGCTGAATCCCAGCTCGGCATATGAACCCCGTTTGTTATATGTCCGACCGGAATGTCACGCTCCGGCCAACGGGGAAAGAGCGGCTGAAAAAGATGTCGGCTCACCTGGCCGTGCAAACGGCTCACGCCATTGGCAGCCCCACTCCCTCGGATGGCTAGATAGGCCATGTTGAACAGTTCCGACGCGTCATTAGGGTTCTGGCGACCCAGCCCCAGCAAATCGTGGAGTGGTATGCCGAGTTTCTGCTCGGCATACCCACCGAGGTATTGCTCGATGAGGACGGGAGCGAACCGGTCAAAACCGGCAGCCACTGCCGTGTGGGTGGTGAAGAGGTTCCCCGCTCGAGTGACGGCCAGCGCGACGTCGAAGGGTTGAGCAGTGTCTTGGATGAAACTGCGGGCACGTTCCAACACGGCAAAAGCTGCATGCCCTTCGTTCAGATGGCAGACTTCTGGCTGAATGCCCAGCGCCCCAAGCAGGCGCCATCCGCCAATCCCGAGCAGCAATTCTTGCTTGAGACGCAGCTCCATCCCGCCGCCATATAGCTGGCTGGTAATGCTTCGATCCACCGGGAAATTTGCCGCATCATTACTGTCCAGCAGGTACAGCTTCACTTTGCCGACCTGAACCTGCCAGGCACGCAGCCAAACCGAGAAACCCGGTAAGGCAATCTTCAACCGCAACCACTCGCCGTTCGCTTGACGTACAGGCGTGATTGGCAACTGTCCGGGGTCGTTATACGGGAAGAGGGCCTCTTGCGCACCATCCTTGTTGATCACCTGACGAAAATAGCCTTGCTGGTATAGCAGTCCCACGCCGACCACGGGCACGCCCAGATCGCTCGTGGCTTTAAGCTGGTCGCCGGCCACATTACCCAGCCCGCCCGAGTAGATGGGCAACGCTTCGCTCAACATAAATTCCATGCTGAAATACGCCACACAGCTCAGGGGAGATTGCGGGTAGGTGTGCTGGAACCACGCGGGTGCCTCCACCGCGTGCCGCCTGGTCTGTACCAGACCGTCAACGCTCTTGCGGAAAACGGGATCGGCCAATACGCGCTTGATTTGGTCGCGCGAGACCGTCTGCAGGACCACCCAGGGGTTATGCGTGATCACCCAGAGTTCAGGATCAAGCTGCCGCCACACGTCGTCGGACGCATGATTCCACGACCAGCGCAGATCCAGGGCCAACTCAGCTAGCGCATCGAAACCTTCAATTTCCGTAGGTAACAGGCTGAATTTCGGGTGGGTAACATGTGATTGATGTCTCATACATTTTCCTTCACTGTTGGCTCGGACGGAATTCCTGATTGCTCGCGGTAGTAGGCCAGTGGCCTGACTGACGGCGAGGACATGCTACACGTCATAGGCCGTGAGAAGTTTGGGTACGTTCACCAGCATCGAGGGGTCGACTGGCTTCCCTGCTCGAGGACTTATGTTCACGGCTCTCTCCTCACCTGCACGGTGATGTGCTCTCCAAGGTCTGCAATATTTTGTCAAAGGGCTTGTTGAATTTCTCGACACCCTCATCTTCCAGTTGCTGCGTCACATGCTCGATGTTGATGCCCAGTTCCGGCAATCGCTCTAAAACCAATCGGGGCTTCTTCGACATCGTGTTCAAGGCGGGCTTTCGGATCGCCGTGGTCACGGTACGCGTCGAGGGTTTCGAGAGGCGCCGTGTTGATCGTGTCCGGTCCGATCAGGGCCTCCATGTATTTCACGTCGCTCTCGTCCGGGTTCTTGGTGCTGGTACTGGCCCAAAGCAGGCGCTGGACACGCGCCCCCTGAACGGCCAGCTCCTTAAACCTGCCGCTCCAGAACATCTCTTTGTAGATTTGATACGCCATTTTCGCGCTGGCAATAGCCACTTGTCCGCGTGCCTTTTTCGCGAGGTCTGCCAGCTTGCCGCCTTGCACGATGACTTTCTCCAGCAACGGATCCACCATTCCGTCGATTCGGCTCACAAAGAAACTGGCCACCGAGGCTACATGCTTCACAGGCTTCCCGCACGCCGCCCGCGCGGCGAGGCCGGCGAGGGAGGCCTCCGCCACATGGCGATACCGCGGCAACCCAAACAGGAGAGTCACGTTGACGTTGATCCCTTCGCTGATGAGTTCCTGAATGGCCGACAACCCCTCGGTCGTGGCCGGGACCTTGATGAAGACATTGGGCCGGTCCAGCGTCTTCCACAATCGGCGCGCTTTCTCAACCGTGCCCTTGGTATCGTGCGCCAGGTGAGGGTTGACCTCCAAGCTGACGTAGCCATCTTGGCCGTCCGTCTTGTCGTACAACGACCGGAACTCGTCAGCAGCGCTCTGCACATCGCGCTGGCTGAGCGTTTCATAGATCGCGTTCACCCCTTTTCCCTCCAGGGCCAGGGTGCGAATGTCCTCGGCATACTCATGGCTCTCGACGATCGCCTTCTCAAAAATGGAGGGATTCGAGGTCATCCCCCGCAGCCCGTCTTCCTCAATTAGACGTTGGAGCTCTCCACTGGTGATCAAATCGCGTCGGATGTAGTCCAACCAGAGGGATTGACCGAATGTCCCTAATGTCTTCAAAGGATTGGCGTGCATCATCGTATCTCCCTGCGTTCCAGTGGTGTCACTTCCATCGCCCATCCCCTTGATGAATCTCCAGATTCTGTTGATTGCAGGCTCAGCTGTGCTTCGACGATCACCTCCGGTTGAACGACTGATAATGGGTGCGTTCCCTCAATGGAAGGAACCAGACACTCCTGTGAGTTCTCCCTCGCGATCTGATCGCCACACGACTGCCTCAAATCGCTGCCACCTTGTCATAATACTGATGATCTTCTCTGTAGCCTCCATGCCCTTCCCCGATCGTCGTAAATGTGTCGACCACCTCGATCGCACGAAGATACTTCACCATCTTGTATCCCGTTTTCGTTTCAATGCGCAGGCGACAGGGAGCCCCGTGCGGAATCGGCAGTGGGTTCCAGTTCATCTCGTACGCCAGAATGGTGTGCGGGTCGAGGACGTCATCGAGTGTCAAAACCTCGTAATACGCGAGGGGCGCGTACTCCGCTTGAGAAAACGCGTGGAAGCCCACGTACCGTGCGTGGGGTAGGGGCCTGCACAGGTCCAGGATGGTACTCATCTGGACCCCTCCCCATTCCGCCACGGCCGACCATCCCTGAATACAATTATGTTTCGTGATTTGCTCCTGCTTGGGGAGCGCGCGAAGGTCTGCCAGAGACAGCATCAGTGGCTTTTCCACCAGTCCTCCGATGGCCATGCGCCACTCGACAAACTGTGCCTCAGCCTGTTTCGTATAAGCCTCGGATTCGGGCGGGTACCCATTCACCCGAAAGTACGGCGAAATCTCTGCTTTGGTGTACTGCTGTCGGGACCGCAAGCGTCCGAACAGAGCCCGGATGAGTGGTTCGACGATGGCGGTGGCGTGGACTTGAAACTGTCGTTGATGACGCAGGGTATACACGGTGGCCCAGAGATGGAAGAGTACAACGCCGATCAACGCGATCGACGCGACCCAGAGGGCGAGCGCCACATTCGGGCTGGTTGCACCCACGACCATATCGCCGATGTCCTCGGGGAAGTGCACGACAACCACCAACGTGAGATGCACCAGTGTGTAGACGACCAATGTCATCAATCCGATAAAGTGGAGACTGCGTGCGGCTTGGCGCCCGCCGAAGAGTCTCGGATACCAGGGGTAGCGGGCGATAAGTGCCGGCGACATACAGAGTCCCGTCAGGATCATCAGGGGAGCCACGAGAAAGACCACCGCGGCATAGGTGAGTTGTTGCAAGGGATCGTACGGGTGAAACGCGCTGTCCGGCGGGATCTGAAACCTGGCATACGTCAGGAGGCTCTCCCAGGCCTGGGGGATGATCGTCCAGCTGGTAGGGAGAAGCCGTCGCCATTGGCCGGTGACACCCAGCAAGGTCACATAGCTGAGGCCGTTCAGGACCCACACCGGTACAATCAGAAAATGCCAGTTCCGTGAGGCCCCCAGATTATGGTGCCCGCCGGGGAGGGCTACGAGGGAGTTGATGTGCTCAGCCTCATCCATTGAGGTCCAGAGGCGATCTGTCGGCATCACTTTCTTGCCAAATTTGATCCATTCGCTCCCGGGCGTGGTGTCGTCGTTCCAGTAGAGTTTCGGATGGTCCGCAAGGATCTGTACGCCGCTCCGCATCAACACAAAGATGCAGAACAGATTGATGAAATGGTTGATCCGCAGCCAGAGAGGAAATCCTAACAACTCCTGCTCCATCCATCTCTCCTTGCGGGGGCCGATGAGCGATCCATCGGTAAGTTGTCAGGGTGACCGTCCGACCTCGCGCATACCGACAGGACAAGGATCGTCAAGAGGCATTGATCAGCTGTGATCCGAAATGCTTATGTCCCGATGCTCACTCGTCAGCACGATGGGCGGAGGGTCTACCCTCCGCACTCTCTTTGGTCCCTCAACAGGTCTCTTCATCATTATTCTTCACGCTTTATTCATTCTTCGTGATCGACCCCTTCCGGGGTACGCGTGTGCGTTGGCTGATCTTAGTGAGCGCCGCACCTTTGTGCATGGCCATGTGGTCGGTCTTGTCGCTCTTGATCAAATATTGCGGCTCCTCCTTGGAGGCGTGGATGATATAGGTCTTAAACTTGATGGCGGAGGTGACCTTCTTCTTGATCGTTCCCTGGACGTGGCCCGCTTCCGAGTTCCAGCTCACATGATCTCCGGCTTTGAAGACATATCCCATTGGTATGACCTCTCGCGACTGCTTCGTCTTGTATTGCTTCGGGTGGCGGTCGCCGAGTCGATCACGTCCTAGCCCGCCACCCGCAACATCCCAACCAGGTGGTACTGAACACCCACGCGCCA
>Ga0207104_1021_pt1 | contig 41690 bp, 25 predicted proteins | sample Alteio_BWMinHeat_79_FD_153538 | JGI IMG/M metagenome (GOLD analysis project Ga0207104, IMG submission 153538) | Enriched cells from forest soil in Barre Woods Harvard Forest LTER site, Petersham, Massachusetts, United States -... | ecosystem: Environmental > Terrestrial > Soil > Temperate forest >...
ATTTTTGGTTTCTTCAATAGCGAATCGTTGAAGAGAAGGGCTGTATTCTCTATAAGATTTGTTTTTCAAAGCATTTTCTAGCACTAATCTTTGTGCTAAAACTTCTTTCAAAATCAACTCTTTTTCGTCTTTTTTAAGATTATTGAAAGACAATTTTGGATTAATTTCAGCTAATTTTTTGTTAACTTCGTCAGAATAAATGTCTTTACCATTGATTTTGGCTACAACTACGCCTGTTTTTGGCGTTGGAGTTACCAAATTGATTTTCATCATATGTCTGTCTTGAATAGTGGTGATTGATAAGCTGATGAGAGCTCCGATAACAAATCCGGCTAATATTTTTTGGTTTTCTTTAGTATTTATTTTCATAGTGATGTAATTAATAGGTTGATATATTTAATAAAGTTGACTATCAGTCGATTTTGATTCGTCTGGGAGTTTCGTTGCTTCAGGAGCATTAGCAGGCTTTGGTTCTTGCGTAGTTTTTTCTCCCTGAGTAGCTTTTTCTTTTTCTGCTGCCTTCAATTTGATATATTCACGATATTGAGAAACATAGTAATTGTGTTCTTTTAAATTGGTAGAGAATTTATGCCCAGTTTTGCCAGATGCGACAAAATATAAGTATTTTGTTTCCGGTGGATTTAAAACGGCTTTAATTGATTCAATTCCCGGATTACAAATCGGCGAAGGCGGCAACCCGTAAATATTGTAAGTATTATATGCGGATTTATTCAAAATATCCTTTTTGGTTATTGGCCTTTCCAAGCTTTTATCGCCTTTGGTGAAGGAGTAAATAATTGTTGGATCGGACTGCAATTTCATATGCATTTTTATCCTATTGATAAAGACTGAGGCAATTTGTTGCCTTTCGCTTGGAACTGAAGTTTCTTTCTCAACGATTGAAGCCAGAGTTATAGCTTCTTCTTTGGTGTTTAGCGGAATAGTTGGATCTCGTTTTTCCCATAATTCATCGATAGTTTTACGCATGGCATCGCGCATTCTTTTGAGGGTTGCGGCTTTGGTGTCGTTATAGGAATAGAAATAAGTTTCTGGCAATAATTCGCCTTCCAAAATTGGTTCTTGCGGAATTCCTCCGATTAACCCGTAAGAGCTATCGATAATTTTGAGCGCGCTGTTAGTGGATAAGCCTTCAGCAATGGTAATTTTACGGAAAGAAACATAACCATGATTGATTTTGTGCATGATTTTGTAATAAGAGAGATTTTTCTCGAAGAAATACTCACCGTAACGCACTTTCGGGTTGTAACCTTTCATCAGCTGAGAGGTATAGAGGAACATGGTTTTATTTCTGACGATTTTTTCTTTGTGCAATTTATCAACGACTTGGCGGAAAGTCATGCCATTATCGATGATAAATTTTTTATCGCTGTCGTGGTACAAATTCGGCGCGTTGAAATACATTATTAGCGCGAAGGCGGCAATTAAGAATAGTAAAACCGCGACCGAAAAGAAGGTTGATATGTGATATATGATTTTTTTCAACATCAGAAATTAAAATTTCTTAATTTAATCTCTTGATAACGACAGAAGCATTAGTGCCGCCGAATCCGAAGGAGTTGGACATAACAGTATTAATTGTTCTTTCTTTAGATTTATGGGCCACTAAATCGATATCGCAAGATTCAGAAGGATTGTCCAAATTGAGAGTTGGCGGAGCAACATTATCTCTGATGGCTAAAATACTGAAAATGGCTTCAACAGCTCCAGCCGCACCAAGCAAATGGCCGATTGAGGATTTTGTAGAAGACATTGAAAGTTTATAAGCGTGATCTTGGAAAACTTTTTTAACACCTTTAACTTCAATTTCATCACCCAAAGGCGTTGAAGTGCCGTGGGCGTTGATATAATCGATTTCTTCAGTATTAATTCCGGCATCATTTAAAGCCATTTGCATAGCGCGTGTAGCGCCTCTACCTTCAGCTTCTGGCGCGGTAATATGGTACGCATCGCCGGATAGGCCATAACCTAAAATTTCAGCGTAAATTTTGGCGCCTCTTTTTTTGGCATGTTCATATTCTTCGAGAACCAATATTCCTGCACCTTCACCCATTACGAAACCGTCGCGGTCTTTATCCCAAGGTCTGGAACCTTTGGTTGGAGTATCGTTAAAGCTGGTGGAAAGGGCGCGAAGTGCGGCGAAACCACCAACTCCGACTTTGCAAATTGTAGATTCTGTCCCGCCGCAAACCATAATATCAGCATCGCCATAGGCAATAATTCTGGCGGAATCGCCAATTGCGTGAGTTCCGGTAGCACAAGCAGTAACAACAGAGTGATTTGGGCCCATAAAACCATATTTTATAGAAACATGGCCGGAAGCTAGATTAATTAAGCTGGCAGGAATAAAAAATGGGCTGATTCTTTTAACGCCTTTTTCTTGAACTAAAATTGTGGTTCTTTCGATTGATGGCAGACCGCCGATTCCAGATCCAATCATTACGCCGGTTCTGAATCTTTCTTCATCATTTTTTGGAGTCCAGCCGGAATCTTCAATGGCTTCAACAGCAGCACCAATGGCAAATTCAATAAAACGATCTAATTTTTTTTGTTCTTTCGGATCGACAAATTTATTAACATCAAATTCATTTTCACCCTCGCCACATTTGACTTGACCGGCGATTTGACAAGTGATTTCGCTTGGATCAAATAAATCAATCTTTCCTAAGCCGGATTCGCCATTGATTAATCTTTTCCAAGTATTTACAACATTATTGCCAAGCGGGCTAACTAGACCCATCCCGGTTACAACAACTCTTCTGTTTTTTTTCATTTTCTTGAGGTTTTAAATTTAGAATTCTTAAGTACCAAGTAAATTTAAGGTCTTACAACTTATTAAGTAAGTTCTAAATAATCAATAAATTAATTTTGCTGACTTTTATAAAGCTGCTCCAATCCTATCCCATAATTTGCCTGTAAAATTTAAAAAAATGGCAAAAATTATTCATTAATTACAATAAATATCTATTAAAATTATTGTGTTTTATCAAAAAAAGACATTTATCTTGTATGGTTGTCGAAAATAAGCTATAATCCTGCTTATAAAACTATATCTATAGTTGGTGATTTGTTTGGAATTAGCCAAACAAGAATAAATATAAATTAATATGACTAAGGATCTATTTTCACAAAGAACTCTGGAGAATTACCTAAAAGACCATCATGAGCAAAGTGGGTTTTTGATGATAGAATTTTTTCATAATTTACTGGCAGATATTCCTGGTAATATCGCCAAGATCAAGGAAGGTCATAATCCTATATTTGGTATTACGGTTCTTCGTCGCGAGCCTGGTTCTAATGAATATACTCCATTTGTTTTAGAAGTAGGAGCATATGAATTATTGGCTGCTTTATTGGTTGTCAGTGATATGAAAAATGTCGAAAGGTTGATTGAGGCCGGCAATATTGATCCTAAAAAAGCACTGAAAGAATTATCAGAGAAATATTCTAAGGCTGCTGGTGCAGTCTCATTTCTAGCTCCAGAACTATTGCTTTCTTTTACGAAAGATCCTGCAGCAATTGATTTCATTATGAAGCATACTGGAGAAGGTTTTGATATTAATCTTTTTAATAGAGCCATTTCCGGAGTAGGTTTCGTTCATGAAACCGCGCAAGATAGACTTGATCTAACCCAAAGATTGCTTGAAAGCGGTTGGAATGTGAATAAAATGTTAGAATCCTATCAATATCACTCTGTCCATACCACCGCTTTTGAGAATGGAAAGTATGTAAGTAGGAATATAAGACAGCGTGAAACATATTATCAGAATGGGTTAGATATTTTTTTAAGTCAGTATAATGATCCTTTATATCGTATAACCAATGAAGATCCGAATTCAGAAGTAGTTAATAAATATGTAAAAATTATTAGTACCATGATTGCAAATGGTGCGGCAATTAGTGAGGAAAATGTTGTAACGCTTTTGAAAATAAGTCTTGGATTAAACTTTCAAAATGAAGCTCTTAATAAAATAATTGGTATCAAATATAACAATAAACCCTTCAATGAGAGAGATGCTAGAAAATGTGAAACATTAGGAGATTTTAAGATTTTCATGAAAAATAATGGTATTACAGAATTGGATGAAAGTCTTGTAAAAATTAATTACCAAATTGCCAAAATTGATGGATTTATTAAGGACGGAAAGATTGAAAAACTTGAAAGAAGATTTACGGGTGAGAAAAAGGAGAAATTTCAAAAATTCCTGAACGCTCGTGATAAAGATGGATATACTTTTCTGCATAAGGCGTTAGAGCAAGATCCGGTTAATATTAAGATTGTGGAATTTTTAATTGCTCAAGGAGCTGATGTTAATATTGAAGCTCCGAATAAAAATAAGGGTATGGAACCTTTGCTAACGCCATTGCGGCTCTATGTCCAAGTTATAACATTAAAAGAAGGTGCTGAGCCAGACCCGAAGTTAATAAAACTTCTTGCTCCAAAAGTAGCAGAACAAAAAGAACAGAAAGAGCATAAAGTTGCGGCCGTAGAGCAAGCTGATAGGTCATTAGACAATCCTAAAATGAAAATGCCGGTTACAATATTTAAGCTAATTATAGATCAAGATGATCAGATGGTTGAAAAAATTCTTAATAATATGAGTGAATCGGTTGTAAAGGGATTAGTGCTGTCGCCGGGCAATAGAACAATTTTGCATGTAATGATGGAAAATGATTCACCTATTTCATTGGTGAAAAAGGCTATAGGAAGAGGTGCTGATATTCTTGCTCAAAATGAAGATGGCCTAACTCCAATGGGCGTCGCGATAAAAAACGGTAATAATTCCTATATCCAGCTATTTGGCGATATAATTAAAGAAATGATAATGATGGGAACGCTAGATAAAGCGCAGATTGGCGATATTTTTGCTGTTGATGCCAAACAAGAAAATCAGGCAACTAGAGATTTGGTGAACAAAATTTCAGCAGAGGTAGCGCAAGTAGAAACAAAAGAAGCAATGCCGTTAGAATTTGAAACTGGTGAATGGACAGAACCCGTTATGACTAGACAAAGAACAGCAGTAATGGCGCCAATCGCACCAATTGGTCGGGAAACGAAAGGAGATACAGTATTAGATAAACCTTCTTCTTCGCCAGCTCCGCATGGAGATAATGGCAAAAATATTAAACCTGACACTGATCGCTCAATGTAACTATCCAAAAAAACCGTTACTATCTTTGAGCTTGCCCGTCAGTAATAGGTTGAGCCTGACCTTGAGTAGGATTTGGATCGGGATTTGTTTTGGTATTAGTTTCAGCCGTAGGGAATTTGGCTTTTACCGCATCATTAAAATATACCAGATATTCCACAATTATCTGCATCAAATCTTTACCAATATTAGAACCTTCAATCGTGATATTCGGATATTTCAGAAATTCCAATAATTTCTTTGATTTATTTGTTTCTAAATATTCTTGAACGAAATTGCCGTCTTGATTGGAAATTCCACCGGCAATCGCAGCAGAAGCACTATTCATTGCCAGAAAACTACATTTTAATTCTTCTATTTGCTCATTATTTTGAAAAATTTCCTTTAATACCTTCATTGTAACATGTGTGTTATCAATATTAAGATGAGTAATATTTTTATTCTTTGTCAGAAGATTTACTAATGATTTAAAATTTCTTAGTGCATTATTGCCGCTTATATCAAGGCTGGTTATTGATGTATTTGTTTCCAAGGCTTCCAATAATTGAGTAAAAACTTCAGGATTTGTAATCTCTCCAATTTTTAATTTTGTGATAGTTTTATTATCAGAAAGCGCTGTTGTTAAATTAGTAAATGCTGCTTTATTGGAACTTGGTTTATTTATATGTAATATTTTAGAAGCAGAAAGTTCGCATTCTTCCATTCTTCCAGTTTTAATTTCATCGGCTATAGTGGTCAGAGCTAGTTGTTGCGAGGGAGAATCTTTTGACATTTTTTAATTTTATAAATTACAAAGGGGTGATTTTTTTACATTCTATTTTTAAATGATGTAATTATTATTAACTTTTTCTAAAAATCAGCCAAAAGATGAATTTCCAAATAAATTATGAAGAATTTGACGCGATTATAATTGGTTCGGGCGGTGCAGGCTTGATGAGCGCGGCTTCTTGTGTCAAAAATAATGTCAAAAATATTGCAGTTATCAGCAAAGTTTTTCCAACTTCGAGCCACACTGTCGCGGCCAAAGGCGGAATCAACGCCGCTTTGGGCAATCTTGACGAAGATGATCCGAAATGGCATGCTTTTGATACCATAAAATCCAGCGATTATTTGGCCGATGAAGATAGCGTCGAATATATGTGCAGTAACGCTCCGAAGGCTATAATTGCTTTGGAAAAAATGGGTGTAGTTTTTTCGCGATTTCCGAATGGTAAAATTTACCAGCGCGCCTATGGCGGCCAAAGTAAAAATTTCGGCAAAAACGGCATGGCGCACCGCGCCTGCAGCGCTAAAGACAATACCGGCCACGCCATTTTATATAGTTTACACCAAAAATGTTTGAGCGCAGGCGTCAAATTTTTTAATGAATTTTTTCTCACTGATTTATTGATCGCCGATAAAAGCTGTTACGGCGCGGTTACCATTGATTTAAACTCAGGAAATATCACGATTTTCAAAGCCAAAAACACCATTATCGCCACCGGCGGATCCGGCCAAATTTATTACAATTCCACAACCGCCAATATTTGCACTGGAGACGGCGGTGGCGCGGTTTTGCGCTCGGGTTTGCAATTGCAGGATATGGAATTTGTGCAATTTCACCCAACCGGACTTTATCAAAAAAACCTGCTGATCACAGAAGCGGCAAGGGGTGAGGGCGGTTATTTGGTGAATTGTTTGGGCGAAAGATTCATGGAAAAATATTCACCGCAATTTGCCGATTTAGCCTCGCGCGATGTGGTTGCACGCGCCATTGCCACTGAAATTAAAGAAAATCGCGGTTGCGGCGAAAATAAAGATCATATCTATTTAAAAATCGATCATTTGGGCGCGGCGGCGATTAAGGAAAAACTGCCCGGTTTGTTGAATTTAGTGCAGTCATTCGCTAAAATTAATCCGGTCATGGAGCCAATTCCAATCACGCCTTTAGCGCATTATTCGATGGGCGGAATTCCGACCAATAAAGATTGCGAAGTCACTTATTTTGACGGAAAAAAAGAGTTGATAATCGGCGGTTTATTAGCGATCGGCGAAGCAGCCTGCGTCTCGGTTCACGGCGCAAATCGTATGGGTTGTAATTCCTTGCTCGATATTATTGTTTTCGGCGATTTATCGGGCGAAATTGTGGCGCGAAATCTAGGCGAAAAGAAAGAATTTCCGAATTTCGATAATTTGGCAGAAACCAAAATCGAGCGCGTAAATATTATTCTAGCGCGAGATTTTAACCCGAATTTTACGGTTGAAAATATCAAATTGAATTTGCAAAAATCGATGCAAAAATTCGCCGGAATTTTCCGTAATAAAATTATGCTGGAAGAAGGTTTGAGCCAGATAAAACAACTGGCGCGCGATTTTAAAAATGTCGGAATTAAAAATAAAACGCTATTTTTTAACGATGAATTAATCACCTATTTTGAAGTTGAAAATCTGCTTTTACAAGCTCTGGCCACGATTTTCAAAGCTTTAAAACGAGAAGAAAGCCGCGGCGCGCATTGGCGCGAGGATTTTAATCAAAAAAATGACGCGAATTGGCAATTTCACAGTTTGGTTGCGGTTGATTTAGAAAAAATAGACTTCCAATTTAAGAAAAAACCAGTTAGAAAGACTACTTTACAAATTCCTAAAAATTAAATTTCCTAAAATGATTAGATCGCCAAATTTAAATGTTATTATTAAAGCTTTGGATAAAATTTCGCCGAAAATGGCGCGGGATTTTGGGGAAATTGAAAATTTGCAAAGCAATTCTTTCGCCGCTACAAAGTTCGCCAACGCTTGCTACAAGGCCGTTAAAGAAAGATTGATTGAAGATTTATCAGAATTTCGTCCGGATTTTAATATCAGATTCTTGGATGGTGAAAAAATCAATGATAATATTAACGCTAAAGCCTCGTTTGTCGTGGCTCCGATTGATGGTTTGCTCAATTTTTCGCGCGCTATTCCGAGTTTTAGCAATGTCATCGCTTTGGAAGAAATAATCGACGGCAAGCCCGAAATTACTGCGATCGCGATTAGTAATATTGTTAGTAATGAAGTTTGTGTGGCGCAAAAAGGCAGCGGCGCATTTTTAAGAAATCGCCGGATTAGAATTGCTTCGCACAAGCCTTTGAGCCATATTTTATGCGCTATCAACAATAAAAATCTGTTTAGAAGCGAGTTAGTTCATCACGATAAATATGTTCTGCAATTAAGAAACTGCTCGAGCCTTGATTTAGTTGATTTAGCGGCGGGGAAATTGGATTTGGCGATTTTTGATGAAAGAGATTGCGAAATGTTAAATATCGCATCTGTTCTAATCAAAGAAGCCGGCGGCTTCATTACCCAAAAAGGCAGCGTATTACTTGTCGGCAACAATAAATTAATCTAAATATCTTAAATAAAGTCAGCTGACTTTATTTAAGATATCTATTTATTTTTTACGGCGAACGATCGCCGGACCTGCAGTCGCAGGTCTTCACTCATTAGCACTGTGCTTGAGTATAATTTTAAAAAGTTTTGTATATGCAATTTATCGATGAGGCCAAAATATTTATTGAATCCGGAGCTGGCGGCAATGGTGCGATTTCTTTTCGTCGCGAAAAAAGTGTGCCGAGAGGCGGGCCGAATGGCGGCGATGGTGGCGATGGCGGCGATGTAATTTTCAAATGCACCCAAAATCTAAACACTTTAATCGATTTCCGTTTTCAACAACATTTCAAAGCGCAAAGCGGCCAATCGGGTAGAGGCTCGAACGAACATGGTTCTAGCGGTAAAGATTTAATTCTCACGGTTCCGATTGGAACGCAAATTTTTGATGCCGAAACTAACAATCTTTTGGCCGATATGATTGACGAAAATTCGCAAGTCATTTTGGCTAAAGGCGGGCAGGGCGGTTTGGGTAATACCCATTTCAAAAGCTCAATCAATCAAGCGCCGCGCAAAGCCATTCCTGGAGGAGAACCGGAAAAATTATGTATTTTTCTGAAATTAAAATTAATTTCTGATGCTGGTTTAGTTGGTTTGCCCAACGCCGGAAAATCAACATTCCTCGCCTCAACAACGCGTGCCAAACCAAAAATCGCTGATTATCCTTTCACAACTTTAAAACCGCAGCTTGGCGTGATTTATGTTGATGATGAAGAGTTTGTAATTGCCGATTTACCTGGCCTAATCAAAGGTGCCAGTGAAGGTAGAGGTTTGGGCGATCGCTTTTTAAAACATATCGAAAGATGCGGCGTAATTTTGCATTTAATTGATATAAATAGTGAGGATATTATTGCCGATTACGAAACCATTCGCCAAGAATTAGAAAGTTACAAAAATGATCTGAAAAATAAAAAAGAAGTGATTGCACTTAGCAAAACCGATAGTTTGGACGAAGAAGAAGTAGAAAAAAAATTGAAGGAATTTAAGAAATATTTAGGAAAAGGCAAAAAAGTTTTCGCCATTTCATCCATCGCGAAATCAGGGATGACAGTGCTTTTAAGGGAATTATTGAAAGTTATAAACGAACATAGAGAAGAAAAATGACTTTAGCCATAATCGCGGGAAACGGGGATTTACCAAAATTAATAATCGCGGAATGTGAGCGCCGCAAAAGCGATTTTATCGTGATTTTAATTGAGGGCGAGCCAAGTAATGTCCATTATAAATCGTACAATCATTACATCGTTTCGATTGGCAGTTTGGGAAAGCTTCTGACGATTTTCAAACAAAATAAAGTGCAGCAAATCGTTTTCGTTGGCGGCATTCAAAAACCATCATTTTCTAATCTAAAAGTTGATAAAAAGGGAGCGGTTCTGCTTTCCAAACTCATCTCCAATAAAATTTTCGGCGACAATAATATTTTGACCACAATTACCAATTATTTTAGCAAAGAAGGCTTTAAAATCGTGGGTGCGAACGATATTGTTCAAGATATTATTGCAGAAAAAGGTGTTTTGACGAAAACTAAACCGAGTAAATCGGATTTGGCAGATATTAAAATGGGTGAAAATGCTATAAAATTGATGTCGGAGCTTGATATTGGCCAGGCCGTCGTGGTTCAGAACAAGCAAATCATCGGAGTTGAAGCCATTGAAGGAACTGACGAATTAATCAAAAGATGCGGCAAAATCCGCTTTGAGAAAGTCTCTAAACCGATTTTAATTAAAATCAAAAAACAAAATCAAAATACTAAAATTGATTTACCAACTATTGGCGTGAAAACTATCAATAATTTAATCGCTGCCAATTTCGCCGGAATTGCCATAAAATCTGGCTCCACTCTGATAATCGATAAGGAAAAAATTATCGATTTAGCCAATAAAAATAAGTTATTTATCATTGCGATTTAGCTGAAGTAATCAGCTTTTGCTCTTCCAATTAAGCTCTTAACTCTCCCGATTTAGCCAATAATTTTTATTATCTGTAATATACGAAAACACAAAAATTATGTATAATTTATGTTGCAAATATGTATAACTTATGTATGATTTATGTATAAATTACTCATATTAATCACCAAAAATTAAATCTATGTTCAATACCGTTCAATTAATCAAATTAGGAGTTCCTATGCATATAGATTTATCAAAAGAATTTATCGAATTTATCGAAAACAGCGTTAAATCTGGCTATTATAAAAATGGCGCGGAAGTAGTAAGAGAAGCGCTGCGTCGGATGATTCGGGAGGAAACTAGGGATTTGCGCTATGAATTAATGAAAGGTATTGAGCAGTTAAATTCTGGAGATAAAGAAGTTTTGGATATAAAAAAAATTAGAAAAGAAGCCCTAGAAAAATTTGCCACAGGAAATTACCAAATAAAAGACAGTGTTAAACCGTAAGAATAAAAAACAATTAATAATATCTTCTGAAGCAAAAGCTGATTTGCATGATATATTCCTTTATTCACTTTCTAATTGGGGTTTAAAATTGGCAGATATTTATCTAAAGAAAATTTATAAATCTATGACTATGCTTTTGAATTATCCAATGGCTGGAAAGCCCAAGGATAATTTCTTTCCAGGCTATCGTTGTTTACATTCGGAGCGTCACCTTATTCTTTATTGCATCATTGATGATAATATTGAGATTGCAAGAATATTGCATGAAAACTATCAGTATCAAAATAAGAGAATTCAGGAATTTGATTAATATTTATAAAAAATGAGAAAAGAAGAAGTGTGAGTAAATTCTTATATGAAACAAGAAGTGTTGAAAGGTTTAAGGGAAATAGAAGCAGGATTGGGGGTGCTTTTAGATATAAAGAAAATTAGAAAAGAGGCGTTAGCGAGAATTAGGAGAGGTGATATTAAGGTAAAAGATAGCGTTAAGCCTTGAAATATCTGGTCTAAATGAGGATTAATTAATGATTAAATTCATCTGAATATTTTGGCGGACAAAGTTAGATTTAAATTATATCAAAATTACCTCTAAATATACCGCCACTTTGATTTGTGGATGAATTTGGCGATTATTAAAACTATCAGCCAAGCGATTATCATTGTTATTAAAGTGTGGCTAAAGAAATGGTCGCCGATGAGCATTTTGTATAGTCCTATCGTCCATCCTAGAGTTAAAGCGAGGATTATGCCTTTGATTTTATTGCTCATTTTCTTGAATAAAAAGAAAAGTGCCAACAGCGAGAATCCGCCGCTAGCATGTCCCGCCGGCCAGCATTTGATTTTTTTATTATGTGGAAAATCGGCAGGATATTTATCAAAAACTCGCACATCCGGATAAGTTCCGTTATAATGAATTATACTTTTTGGGCAAGGCGTATTGCTGATGTCTTTTAATCCGCCAATAACTAATGGCACGAGCATTCCGGAAAGCAAAAGAATATTTAAACCTTTTCGATATTCAACAATCAGCGGTTTTTCGCGGAAAATTATCAGAACGAATAGAAGAGTTACAAAAAATAGGATTAATAATTTCTTGATTCCATCATAAAAGATAAACTCCAGAAGCGCATCATCGCGGTTCAAAAGCCATTTTTGTGTGCTGCTGTTATAGAAATAATCTTGAATTTCCATGTCCAGATGCGTAAAGGCAAAAAGCAAAATAACGCCAATTAAAATAACGCCGGTGATAAAAATATGTTTATTAATTTTTTCTAGCATCGCGCAACATATCTTGATCTTTGTTATAAACTTTTGAATCTACGCCAAACAAGCCTAGAAGCGTGTGGAATAGATTATCTTGAGAAAATTCCTTATCTTTGTCGGAACTCAATTTTTTAATATCAATTTCATCTTGTATTGAACCCAACCACATTAAAGAACCAACATGTTTTTGACTCTCCGGAGCCATAAAATACGGCATTCCGTGCAGATAAACCCCATTTTCACCCAAACTTTCGCCATGATCGCTCAAATAAAACATCATAGTTTCGTGGCTTGCGGAATATGGCTTCAAGAAATCTATGGTTTTCGACAAGAAATAATCAGTATATAAAATGGCATTATCATAAGCATTTCCTATCTGCTGCGCGCTGCAATTTTCCAATTGGTTGGTTTGGCAAACCGGCGTAAATTTCTCGAAACTTTTCGGATAGCGCTTATAATAAGCCGGGCCGTGATTGCCCATTTGATGTAAAACGATCAGAATATTTTTGCCTTCATTGTCTTTAATAAATTTATCAAGACCGACTAACATTCCTTCGTCGCGACATTCAACATCATCGCACATCGTGTTATTGGTGGCAGTTTTGTAATCCTGAAACGGAACGCGCAGCGCCACGCCTTTGGAATCAGAATTATTATCGCGCCATAAAACCGCTACTTTTTGCGTGCGCGATAAAACATCCAGAACATTTTCCGTGGATCTACCTTTTTTGTAGCTGTAATGAGCTTTGCCAAACATGGAAAACATGCATGGAACGGAAACGGCTGTGGATGTGCCGCAAGAATACATTTTAGAAAAATTGACAATATCTTTTTGCTTTTTTAATTCTGGATTAGTTTCTCTTTCATAGCCGTTGAGCGAGAATCTATCGGCTCTAGCAGCTTCACCGACAACTAATATTATCAATTCTGGCTTATGTGTTTTGCCAGTTTCGACAATTTTAGCATCTTCGCCGATTTTGGTAATTTCTGTTGATTCATGTGCTCCCAATTTCACAAAATAATTGCCAGTGTTATACATCCAGAACACTGGATTTACATAATAGCGCAACGATTTATGTTCTCTGAAAAATGAGGCGTAAAATTTACTGAACGAGAAAGTAATCGCCAGAATAACCAGAAGAGAAACGCCGATATTTCTGACTTTGCGCCAAATTTCTTTTTTCAGAGGATAATATTCAATTTCAACTTTATAGACAAAAATAGCAGGCAAAATTCCTAAGAAAAATACATAGAGAATCATCCTTAAACTGAATAAATCCGCGGATTCGCGCATATCAGTTTGCAAAGTATTTCGGATCATTTCGTCATCGATAACAACATGATAAACATTCATGAAATAGCTGGCGAAAGAGGCGGTGAGAATGGTGAAAATGAGAATTGGTTTGGTGGTATATTTCGAGCTGAGTAAAGTATAAAATATTACGAAAGCAGCAAATAAAAAAAGCGGAATGGAAATTAACGGCAATATAGTGTTAGACGAGATTTTATAAGTTTCCGTGACATTTTCAAAAAAGGAAACATTATGAAAAATCAGGAAAAATAACGAAGAAATTAGAATTAATTTAGACTGATTTAGCTTTTTTAACTTCATAATTTGCGATTATTTAATGTTTATGGGAATCTTCGACGGCTAGGTTGTTGACAAAATCAGAATCGACATCACGAATAGAATCAACAATTTTAGCAATGTCGCGGCTAGAAAAATCAACGGATTTCAAGGCCAAACCGCCTAAACTCACTCCAGTTTCTAAGCTGGAAGCGACAACTTTGGTAGCACCAAATCTTTTTAATCTGCGGCTATTTTGAATATTTTCTGATTTAGTAATTATCGGAATTTTCGGGAAATTATCGTTAATAAAACGCGTGACTTTCAAACAAGAAAAATCGTCTTCCAACGCCACAATTACTGACTCCGCTTTAGAAATTCCAATATGATTTAAAATATCACGATTCATAGCGTCGCCGTAATAAATATTGTAACCGTTAGCTTTTTCAACCCGCACCACATGGTGATCATTAAATAAAATCAAATGATCGACATCAGTTTTGCGCAGGATGTGGGATACTATCCTGCCAATTTTACCAAATCCAATAATAATTATATGTTTCTCAATATCGCCAATTTCGCGGCGCAATTTATTGTCGTGCAGCACATCTTTCACATATAAATTGCCTTTAATTTTGCGGCCGATCGTTGCCAGCAAAGGCGTGAAGGCCATGGTGATGGTTATAATGGTGATTAATAATTGCGATAATTGTACATCGATAATTTTATTTTCTACCGCCATCAAAAACACCACGAAAGCAAATTCCCCGCCTTGCGCCAATAATAATCCGGCGTGAATTGCTGGAGCCATCGGGAATTTGAAAATGCGACATAATAAAATGATGACAGCAGCTTTGACAGCAATTAAACCGGCGGCGCATAAGATAATTATTGGTAATTTGTGAATTAATAATTGAATTTCGAAAGACATGCCGATGGTCATGAAAAATAAACCCATCAACAAGGATTTGAGCGAGAGAATTTCGCTTTCGACGCGATATTTATATTCGGTTTCGGCCACCATTAAACCAGCGACGAACGCGCCCAGAGCTGAGGATAATCCGAGTTGATGGCTAATAAAAGCAGCGCCTAAAACGATGATTAAAGTTGTGCTTAAAAATAAAACATCGCTTTTCATATCAACCACGACGCGGTAAATTGGCCGTAAAAATACGCGGCCGACGATGAAAATAATTACCAAAACAATTACGGCATTAACGGACGCGCCAAACAAGGCTGAAGCCAGGGAAATATTGGTTTTGGAGAGTAGGGGAATTAAAACTAAAATCGGAATTACGGCCAAATCCTGCAATAATAAAACCGAAAAAGACAGACGGCCGACGCGGGTATTATTTTCGGCATTTTCATTGATAACTTGCAAAACCATTGCCGTTGAAGATAGAGACAGAGCGGCTCCAACTAGAATTGCGATTTCATTGCTGAAACCCAAAGATTTGACGACTAAACCAATTATTAAAGCGGTGAGGATGACTTGCAAAGTGCCGAAACCAAGCACATATTTGCGCATCGATTTCAGTTTTTCCAAAGTAAATTCAAGGCCGATAGCGAATAATAAAAAGACGATTCCCAAATGCGCGATGGATTTGGCGACTTCTTCTTCCTGCAACAAACCAAAGCCGAAAGGCCCGATCAGCGCGCCTGAAACCAAATATCCCAAAACCGGACTCAAGCGCAATTGTTTGAAAAAAATCACCATCGCTACTGAGGTAAAAAGCAGGATTATTATATCTTTTAAGTAGCTGATATTGTCCATATTTTATGAAATTTTAGGAATTTGAATCAGAATTTGGTTCTTGCGCAATTACAATATATGAGAACACAAGTTGCAATTAAAAACTGGTTTTAGTAACTTAAATTTTTCCGAATTGCATATTAAATATATTAACTAAATTCCCAAAAAAATGTCGATAATGTCAGATAGGTGGATCGAAGAAATGGCCACAACCAGAGATATGATAAGCCCGTTCGTCAAAGATCAGGTGCGCTTCAACAAAGATGGTGAAAAAATCATTTCTTACGGCAATTCATCTTACGGCTATGATGCGCGCACTTCCGATGAATTCAAAATTTTCACCAATATCGATTCTTCTGTTGTCGATCCAAAAAATTTCTGCCAAAAAAGTTTCGTTGATCGCAAGACGGATGTTTGCGTGATTCCGCCAAATAGCTTTGCTTTGGCTAGAACAGTCGAATATTTCAAAATTCCGGAAGATGTTTTGGTAATTTGTGTCGGCAAATCAACCTACGCACGCTGCGGAATTATTGTCAATGTCACGCCGCTAGAACCGGGTTGGGAAGGTCATGTCACTTTAGAATTTTCCAATACAACACCATTGCCGGCAAAAATTTATGCCTTTGAAGGTGCATGCCAATTTTTATTCTTTAAAGCATCAGAAAAATGCAAAGTTTCTTATGCCGATAGAAGCGGGAAATATATGGGTCAAACCGGCGTGACTTTACCGCGCACTTAAAATCAATTAAAGAAAGATGAAAAAATTATTAATTAGAGGTGGTAAAAAAATTAACGGGAAAATTGAAATTTCTGGGGCGAAAAATGCTACTTTACCGATCATGGTGGCGAGCATTTTAACCAAAGGGGATTTGACTTTATCCAATATTCCGCATGTTTCTGATATTTCGACGATGGCTAATATTTTGATTAGTTTGGGCGTGGAATTGAATTTGAAAAGTCTCGATAAAAATAAAGGTTTTGAAGGAAAAGTCATAACTTTAAGTGGCAAAAACATCAATAATACCGAGGCTTCGTACGATTTGGTGAGCAAAATGCGTGCATCGATTTTAATTTTAGGCCCGCTTTTGGCGCGATTTGGTAAAGCTCATGTTTCGCTTCCGGGTGGCTGTGCTATTGGAACGCGGCCGGTGGATTTACATCTGAAAGCTTTAGAAAAAATGGGTGCCGAAATCAAAATCGCTAGCGGTTATGTTGAAGGCAAAGTTAATGGCCGTTTGCAAGGTGCTGAAATTGATTTCGACAAAATTTCGGTCGGCGCCACGCAAAATATTTTAATGGCCGCTTGTTTGGCCGAAGGAACAACGATCATCAACAATGCCGCCAGAGAGCCGGAAATCGTGGATTTAGCGCGTTGTTTAAACAAAATGGGCGCCAAAATTTCTGGAGCTGGAACGAGCCGAATCAATGTTGAAGGTGTGGCCGAATTAAATGGTGCAACGCATCATATTTTGGGTGATAGAATTGAAGCTGGAACCTACGCCGTCGCGGCTGCAATTACTGATGGCGATTTAATTATGAAAGGCGTAAACCTTGATTTATTTACCGGAATTCATGATGAATTAAAACACGCCGGCGTGAAAATTGTGTCAATCGATGAAAATTCAGTGCGCGTCACTCGTGGCAAAAAAGAAATTGTCGCGACCAATATGGCGACTAAGGAATTTCCTGGATTCCCAACCGATATGCAAGCGCAATTCATGGCGCTGATGACGATCGCCAACGGCCAATCTCTCATTAAAGAAAATATCTTCGAAAATCGTTTTATGCATGTTATGGAACTAGTACGAATGGGCGCCAGAATTAGCTACGAAGGCAATGAAGCCATCGTCACCGGTGTCAAAGAATTAAGCGGCGCCGAAGTTATGGCCACCGATTTACGCGCTTCCGCTTCCCTCATTCTCTGCGGCCTCATCGCCAAAGGCGAAACCATTATCAACCGCGTCTATCACCTAGAACGCGGCTACGAACGCCTCGCCGAAAAACTAAAACTCTGCGGCGCGGATATTGAGGTTTTGTATTAGTGTTGCGATAATGTTTTATCTTCGAGTGCTTTTTGTGCTAATTGACTTGAAGAGCGCAGAGCAAGAACGACTGAAGGTTTTTCTGCATCTATATCCAATCTTCTTTCAACAGATTTAAAGGTAATTCCCTTCTCATCAGCAAGAGATTGATATCGATAATAATTTTTATTACCAACACTATAATAATATTGATTACATTCCATATATAAATCATTAATCACCTTATCATATACGGCGATCAGCGCTTTGTTGTATATGCCGTCAATTTTATCAAGGTTGGATTTATCAATTTTTTCGCGCTGACTAATTAGGCTGTTTAGTGATTGTACGCTTGGATGTAAATCAAAAGGCTGGTTGATTTTTTTAGCTTGTTCGATCTCATGTTCTCCTTCTAAAATAACTCTTTCCAAAACATCTATTTTCGCCTGATCTACCGCCATTCCTTGCTCTCTGGAAAATTCGATAATAAATCTGGCTGTAGTAAAATTTTGTCCTACATTGATTCCGCCGTAATACATTAAGGATAAATAAAGCTGCGATTCAGCTTTTCCTTGTTTGCCGCTGAGGAAAAAAAATTTTTCCGCCTCCTCAAGATTTTTGGTTACGCCTTTTCCTTCATAGTTTAAAATTGCCAGCTTATATTGGGCTTCTCTGTGACCTTGTTTGTCAGGATTTTCGGCGGCAGCTATGGCATAATGTTTTGCGGCATTAACGAAATCACCTTTTTCACAACAAACTTCTCCCGCCATATATCTGGCTTCTAAATGGCCGTTTTTTGCAGCTGCTTCGAAATATTCTAATGCTTTATCTAAATCCTTTTTTATTTCTGTGCCTTCAAAATACATAGTTCCCAGCCGGAATTGCGCTCCCATATGATTTTTTTGTGCGGCTAAATCTAAAAGTTGGATTGCTTGCGGAATATCTCTTGGTTGTTTATTGCCTAAATAACAATTTAATCCTCGAGTATAAAGGCTGTAGGAACTTTCTTCCGGTAATTGTGTTTTAGATTCTTTCTCTTCTTTATGTTCTTTTTCCGGAGATTCCTGATGTTTATTTTCGAGTTCTTCAGGTCTAATTTCTGGGGTTTGTACAGTTTCAGTTTTTGCAGTTTCGCTTTCCTGATTGATTCTGATTACTACTTCGGGTTCTTTCTTTTTCTTTACCTTTGGCTTTTTTACCGGCTGCGTTTTTGGTGTTTCTAAAGGCTTAACTGAATCATCTTTAACTTCTTTCTCTTTTCGGACAGATACTTCATCAATTTTAAATTTAAACTTTTCCTGTGATGCCTCAAGCTCGCCTTCTTTTATATTATTTATTACTTTTCTGGCTTGGCTATTGCCTCCGGCTGCTGCTGCTCTGAAAACTGCTTCGGATTTTTTAAAATCTTGAGCCACATTTTCTCCTTTGTAATGCATTACGGCCAAGCTAAATTGGGCTTTGTTGTCATTTAAATCCGCCGCTAATTGGAAATATTTTGCGGCTTGCGCCAAATCTTTTTCTTTACCAGTAGCGTTATAATAATATAAAGCTAATTTTCTGAATGAATGTCTGACGGATTTACCCATTCTTTGCTTATATTCTGTGGCTTCTTCAAGATTTTTCTTCTCATAAAGGCGCAAACTATTATTATAAATTGAGACCCTGAGATGATGTTCTTCCAGAGTTTTTTGGTCGTTTTTTTCTGCGTCAATTGCGGCTTGAGCTTGATTATAGGCTGCGAGAGCTTTGTCATTATTTCCAGAAAGTTCAAACAATAAAGCTTTAGCACAAAAATCCTGCGCTGATGGCGCCGCCGCTTTTTTATTTTCCTTTGGCAAAGCTAGTTTTTGACGAATAGAATTTAAAACTTCATCTTCCAAAATTACTTTTTTAACTGCCTCATGAATCTGATCAGGGTTTGGATTTCCGCTGGTTGCTTCTTTAATTTTGTTGTTTAAAACTTTACTCCAATTTTGCAGAAAAAGATCAAGCTTTTCGATATTTCCAGAAAATTTCTCAAATAACAGAAATTTAATCGAATCTGCAAATAATTCCTGATATTTCTGATCCAATTTCTCAATATCATAGCGGTTTTTCTGCGGATTTATAATTCCCTCAATTCCAAATAATTCAGTAATTTTGGCGCCAATTATGACCGGCTCCTCGAAAACTAAAGCTGCGAATAATTTATATTCCGCCGTTTTTTCATAAGTTATTTTATTTAAAAGCGGACTTTCTACTTGCGGTTTTTCAGCTTCTTTCTTCGTATTTTTCTCTGGATTTTTTTTGGCAGAATCGGCGATAAATTTTTCAAGATCTTTAATTTTTTGAGAAATTTCCTCATCCTTAGTAATTTTTTGTAATATTATGTGAGTCTGAAATTTTTCTAATGCTTTTTTGATCTTATTCAAAGATTTTTCGCCAATTCTTTGGCAATTATCGATAGCTTGATAGGCTAGGGCTACGGCTTCATTAAATTCTGCAAAATCTTTCAGAATTATTTGTATTTTTTCAGCCTTTTTACGAGTTTCGGCATGTCCTTGGGTGATAGCAAATTGATAAAATTCTAGTAAATATTGAAGATTATCGATTGTATTACGGGGTGCTATTTTATTATTATAATTTATCATCCTATATCTAAATTCGGCATTTACTTTATTCTCCCTATCCGGCAGATTTTGTGCAAATTTGCGTTCGGTAAAGATGATAAGACTTTCTTCGATTGTTAGTCTTCTTGTTGTTGTTTCCGTCTCAGGTTCGGCTTCAGGTTTTTCATGTTTTCTGGTAAATGGTGCAATATCTAAAGGATAATCTTCCTGAGATCTTGAATCAGAAAATTCATGAGTTATTGGTGGTGTTTCGGCTTTATTTTCTGTCTTATTTTCCGCCTTATCTTCAGTTTCGCTAGTTGGCGCAGTTTGTGGCGATAGCTCTTTAAATTTTTCTCTGGTATTGGCTAATATTTTCAGTGCTTTGCTGCGTGATTCGCTATCCATATCTTTGATATTTTTAAGATAATCTTTGCACAGATTATATAATTCTTCTAATCTCTCTTTTGATGGGGATTGTGAATTATTGAGCGTTTCTAATTCTGTAATATTTTCCCTATATTCTATTGTCCATTCCGCTTTCACCTCGGCTAATGCTTGTTGAACTCCCTGAAAATTGGCGCTGGCGGCCAAGGTAAAATATTTATAAGCTTCCGCAAGATTCTTCTTTTCCATGCCTTCTCCTTTGCGACACATATCGGCATAATTACGCTGCGCCTCTGGGCAATTTGCATCGGCAGATAGCTTGTAAAACTTTGCTGCTTCTACAAAATTCTGCTTTTTGTAATTAATTAAAGCGATGGCGAATTGACAGTTTGGATTAGTTTTGGCGTTGTGAAAAATTCTTAATGCTTCATCTACATTTCCGCTGAGATAAATATTATTTCCCATGGCGTATAGGGCTTGCGGGCAACGAGCATTTGCTGATTGTCTCATCAGTGCTTGCCCTTGTGCAATTTTACCGGTTTTCAAATATATTAGCGCCAAATTATATTGCGCTTTTGCACGATAATCATTTTCATCATTGGGATTATTAGCAGCCTTAGTTAAAAGGGCTTCTGCCGCTTCATATTGTCCATCTATTTGGGCATCTATGGCATATAATGTTCCCATTTTAAATTGAGATTCTATATTGCCATTTTTGGCGCGAGATTGAAGTAATGCTAATAATTTAATATCAGTACTAATTCCTTGAGCCACTATTAGTGCTGTTTTAGGCATATCATCAATGATAATTTGACTAGGGTTTGGTGCTGGATTAGTTTTCGATTCTGCTACAGGAGCAGAATTAGGGTTTTTCTTCTTTTTATGAGGCATAGTTTAGTTCAATAAAGTTAGGTTTAAATGTTGGTTCTTTCCATCTTTTTTTCCACTGTTAATGGTTTAGAAGATTTTGCATTAGTTGCAGCAGATGGCGTTTGTAGTGATTTTTTTATTTCCTCAAATTTGCGCCGTTCTTCAGCGCTTAGATCCTTGTTCTGATCTTGATAGGAATTACAATTTTTAACTACAATATCGATGGTTTTTTGATATAAATTAGCCATCGCCTTTTTATATAAAATCTGGCTGATATAGCCAATTCCATCATGCTGTTTGGCTGATTTTAAGTTCTCCTGCAATTTGTTCAATAATTCCAAGCTCTTGCCAAATTCTTCTTTTGTAGCAAGCGGTTTTGAGGCTTCTGATTGTTGATTGATAATGCTTTTGAGATGATTTACATGCGCTTCGTTTATTACCTCTTTGTTGGTGATTAAGCTTAAAAGTTTTTCTGCCTGTTGTGGATCTTGAGTTACTTCAACTCCGCCAAAATGTAATAATGCACAATGATATTGAGAATGCGGATGTTGTCTTTGTGCCGCGCTAACGATATGATCTTTTGCTTTGGCGAAATCTCCTTTGTCGCAATATATTTTTACTAAATAAAGCTGAGAGCCCAAATGGTCTAGCTCTGCCGCTTGTTCAAAATATTTTATAGCTTCATTTCTTGTTTCCGTAATATTGTTATTCCCGAACAATCCTGTAATATATGATTGTCCGATCATGAAGAGAGTTGGGCTATAAACTTGTGCTTCCTGAAAATTGTGCTGCTCTAAACAGTTAGCGACATAATTATATATATTTTTTGCGTGCTGTTTGTTATATCTTAGATAATTTTCGAACTTTTCCCTTTCAGCAAGATTATGAAGTGTCGCCAGCGATGGTTGGTAAGCATCGTAGATTTGCTGTTGCTGTGTATTAAGAATCGGAGTTTTTGGTAGTGGGTTTTGAACAACATATCTTTGCAAAAATGGCGAAAAGCTATTAGCATTGTCGAGAAGCCATTCTGGTCTTGGTTCTGCCTTAGTTTCAGTTTTTGCAGCTTGACTAGCTGTCGCTGCCGAAGGAGTAGGAAGTTTTTGAGGTTCTGTTTTAACTTGTGGAGCTGCTGGGACAAGTGCCGGAATGGCTGATTTTGCTGGCTTCGCTTTATCAGCGCTCGACGCAACATGAACCACAACGGTATTTGGATTATCTTTCTTTTCCGTTGCCGAATTTGATGCAACTTCAACTGCAACTTTAGGTTTAGCTAATAAATCCATATTCCAGCCTCTTGGCGCTTTTGCTGGTTGCGGATTAGCTTTTAAAGTAGCGCTTTTATTTTGGCTGGGAGTTTTTTGAGCTTGAAATTGAGCTAAAGATAAAGTCACAGCTTTAGCAGGAGCGGGCAATTTCTTTCCAGTTCTAATAATTTGTGGCGTATTTTGTTTGGGTTGCGGATTTGGTTTACTGCCGAGAACCGGAAAATCGGCTTTTGGCTTCGGATTTGGCTGCAATATCAGCGGCGGTTTTGCATGTTTATTCTCAATATCTTTATTCGATTTATTAACATCCACATTCCAGCCTTTTAGAGTTTGAGTTACTGTCGTTTTGCTTTGAGCTGCTTTAGCTGGTGCCGGAACAGGAATAGGAGCTGTTGTTGCTGTTGGTTTATTTGCCAAAAATGTCTGAAGTGATTGCGTGTTCTGGCGTCTTGCAGCAGTATTGGGTTTTTTAAACTGAGTTTCTGTTTTAGTTTTAGATTCAGCTTTTTTAGGTTGATTTTCGGTTTTAGCTTTAACCAAAGTTTCGGTTTTAGATTTTGCTTCCATTTCTGGCATCACTGATTCCGAAGCTTTAACTTGCGCAGTTTGATCAGTAGCAACTGCCGATTCTGGTTTATCATCTTTTTCCGCAACAGGTGTTTCAGCTTTTTCTTCAGCTTTAGTTTTAGCAAATGTATCTTTCTTCGGATTTTTCTTTGATGTTTTGATTGATGGCGTTTTTGGAGTTTTTACTGCTTTTTCTTTTTTAGATTCATTCTCCGCTGGCTTATTTTCAACCTTGCGTGGAGCTAAGAATTCTGCAGTATCGCTCATTATTTTTGCGCCTTTTTCATTTAATAGTAAGTTATGTTTTGTAATAGTTTCAGAACATTCCTTATGTAATTTTTTGATCGATGCGTAAGATTCTTTAGCTTTAACCATTTGCTCAAGCCTTTCTACTTTTGGCTTTAATTTTTGAAATTCTTGAACATTTTTGATTTTGTTTGCAGCTCCTGAATATCCTTGATTTTCGGCTAATTTATAAAGTCTTAAGGCTTCGTCGAAATTTTGTGTGATACCTGCTGTTTCAAATACATAAATTTCGGCTAAATTAAATTGCGCGGCGGCATATCCTTCTGCGACGGCTAATTTTAAAAGTCTTTCCGCCTCTTTAGGATTTTTTGCTATGCCTTCACCGTTAAGAAGTCGCATAGCAAAACCATTTTGGGCTGCTGGAGTGTCTTCTTTCATTTTTTCTAGCTGATATTCATAGGCTTTTTGACGATCAGTTAGGAATAAAATCGCATATTGAATCTCATATTCTGAGTTCCGCTCAGCTATTGATTTCAGAGCTTCTTTTTCTTCTTTGCCAGAATCATTTTTTCTTTCTTGAGATTTTTTTGCCGGTTCTTCTTTTGGCAAATTAGGCGCAGCTTCTTCTGCTAATACTGTTTCTTCTGTTGATTTTGGCGTATTTTCTGCATTTTGTGCCGTCGCTAATTTTTGTTTTGCTTGAATATTTGCTTTCCATTGTTCTTTCAGAGATTGAATCTTAGCTCTGGAATTCATGATTATTTTATATTCTTCACCTTCTTTATTTACTTCTATGTTTCTATCGCGACAAGCTCTGACATAAGCTGAACATTTATTATATGCTTGAGTATAATTCGAAAATTTCGTTTGGATTGCTTCATGTTTATTTTCCAACATCCTATCCAATAATTCTGGATTTTTGCTCATTTCTTCAACTTCCTTCAATAATTTTAGGTCATCAAAAAATTCTTTAATTTTGGTAAATTCTGCTTCGGCTTTGGCTTTTTTGCCTTGTTCTAAATTGCCAGCAAGAGCTAATTCAAGATGATTATAGGCTTGTTTAATTTTATTGATGCCACCTTTTTCGAGAAATCCCATAGCTAAATCATAATGAGCATTTGGATCATTATTCGTTAATAAACCGGCATATGATAATCCTGTAGGATTGAATCCATGTTCTGCTGCCATTTTCTTTTGAGCTCCTGAGTAACCTAAACTGGCTGATAATTCATAAAGTTCCCGAGCATATTGAGGATTTGTTGGTACACCTTGTCCGAATTCATGCATTACAGCCAAGTTACTGTAAGATTTAGCATGTCTTCTTTGTTTTATTGCTGATTCGTAAAGTTCTTTGGCTTTGGCAAATCTTTCTGTTTCTGGCGTATCTTTTAAGGCGCCTTGCCCGCTATGATACAAAGCCGCCAAATTAAATTGAGCTGGTGGATATGATTGCGCGGCAGATGCTTTATACATTTCTACCTCTTTAGCTTGTAACTCGGGATCACTAGTATCACTACATCTATTTCCTGCAACATATTGAGCTATAGGATTGCTTTTTGCCTCTTTGGCCAGCTCTGAGAGTTGCATCGTTTGGTATTGCATTGTTTCACTAGTTTCAGCTATTTCTTGAGGATCTTTTCTTTCAGTTTGTTTTGACATTTTTAAAAGTTATTAAAATTGATAGATGTTTTTAGGAATTATCTTAATGAATCAAATTACAAGTTGATTTGTTTCACTAACTCGGCTTGCATTTGGGCTAGAAGGTCCTTCGCTTGGTGGTTGAGTTGAAACTGTTGTTGCAGCTACAGCATTTGTTGATGTTGAACTTGATCCCGCTCCCGATCCGGCATTGGCAACAGAAGCGAGATTTGCCTGTGGAGTTGCTTTATGTTCAGCTTTCTTTTCTTCTAAATTGCTTTGCGTTCTTCTTTCAAATCCTATGAGTAGCGTATCAATTTCTCTCCCAAATGTTTTAACCTTATCACTAAAAATTTTTACGCAATCTATTGTTACAAAAGGACAACGACCTAAATCAATAGTTTCTAATAATGATTGATCCAAAGCACGCAATCCTTCATCGTTTATTCGAGTTTGCTTTAGATTAATATTTACCAAGGTTAATGGTTTTAAATTTGTAAGTCCGTTATTACCTATAAATATGCAGCCGCCAAGATCAAGATCGCGCAATGCAGTTAGTTTTTGCAAAGATTTGATGCTATTATCGCTTATTCTATAGCAAGAGTTAAGGCTTAGCTTTTCTAATTCTGTCATTCCGCTTAAATGTACAACTCCGATATCAGTAATGTTATCGCACAATGCTAAATCAAGAATTTTTAATCCAGTTAATGGAGCTAAATGTTCTAGGCCGGCATTTCCTATATTGCAATATTGAAAGCTAAGATGTGACAATGCGGCAAATGAACTTAAATTTTGCAGACCGTCGTTAGTTATTTCGGTACACCTATCAAGAATGAGAGTTTGTAAAGTTCCGGCTAGCGGAGTTAAATTTTGCAGCCCGGCATCGTTAGTTTTGGTACTGTGAAGATTAAGATAGCGTAAGGGCAATCCGTTTAAAGATTTCAATCCTGAACCATCTCTTAAATCGCAATAGCCAAGATCAAGAACTTCTAATTTGCTTAATGGAACTAAAGCAGACAAGTCTTTGCTCTTAATATCACAGCCTCTTAGATAAAGACTTCTTAATTCCGTTAATTTACCTAAGTTTGCCAGACCTTGCGCGGTTACAAAACGCTTATTATTAAGGTTTAGAGAGCGTAATTTAGGAAAATTTTCGGCTATAAAACCCATTAATTCATCATTAACTATTATTAATGGAGCCTCTGAAAGATCTAATTCCTCTAAAGAAGATTTTTCCGGAGGAGTTGGAATATATTGTTTTAATATCTCAAATAATTTTTCTTGAGTTAATGGTTTTTTGACGGGTATTTTTTCAGAATTAGGATCCAAAGGTAGTAGTGGCAGGGTTTCATCGCTTATTATTTTACTTGGAATTTTTAGAGAAGCAGTGTAGTTCGTTTTATATTTTTTTACTATCTTATCGGCTGCTTTATTCGTTGGTGCTACCCGACCAATCTCTTTTTTAGTTAAAAATCCTAGTTCTTTTCTTGCTTGATCTTCATAATTGTTGTCACGCAAGAAAGAATGAGTTGCTGCATTGGGCGGTAAAACATCATCTATTTCATCTAAAATTGTTGTTTCCTGCGTTTGAGATGTGGGAGTTTTTTCTTCTTCTAAATAATCTAAATGATCTTTATTACCTTTGCTCATAGTGTAAGTTAAAATAATATTCCTAAACTCTGCTTTCTAAATTTGTTGTGTGGATTGGGTTGAAGTCAAGCTGATTGTGCTTGTAGCTGCAGTGGTGCTTGGGTTTGGAGCTTGCTCTACATGAACTGTTACTGGTGTTTTATTCTCTGATTCTTCAGGAGATTGCAAAGTAAGATTTGCTGTTGCAGCTACTAAGTCAGGCGCTTCTTTGTTTTCTGCATCATTTATGATTGTAAGATTTGGATTTTTTGCTTTTAAAGCTTTTATTCCATTTTCATCAATTTTCGTGCCAGAAACATTCAAAGTTTCTAATGATGTCGTGTTTTGTAAATAAACCAAAACTCCGTTTCCAAGTTCAGAACAACCAGAAATATCAAGATGTTTTAATTTGGTTAATTTGGTTAGAGATTGTAGATCTCGGTTTGAAATATCAAGGGTTGTCTGATCTAAAGGATTTATGGTTTTGCAATGAGAAAGGTTCATATTCTCTACATTATTTAAAAATCCCAATTCTTTTCTCAATATATCCTGAGCTATAGAATGATTACTTAAATTAAGAGATTTTTTGTTATCAGAGAGATGATGATTTAAATCTTGTATATTAGGATTGCGAGAACTAGGAGGTTTTGCTATGCCTTTTATTGTTGGTGTTTTCGGATTATTTGTGGTGATTTTTAGTTTGAATTTTGGTTCTGCTGGTTCTTGCTGAGGATTTTTGGACATATTTTAATAGTTAATTATTATTGCAATTGCCCAAATTTAAAGGGCAAAAATTATATTTATGAAATAAATGCAATCAATTTTATTCATTCCAAAATTCCATAAGGGTACATCTTATTAAATTACGATAGTTTAGTCAAGTTTTGGTTTGTAAAGGCAGCTTTAGATAATAATAACTTCCTTTTTGTCGCCATCAGTTAGTTTACCTAAACATTGCATGGAAATAGTAGGAGAAGGTGGCGTGGAATCTGCTTCTGCTGTTGAATCTTTTGGTTTCGTGCTGCTTCTATTAAATTCTCCTTTTTCTTCCTCTTCTATCTCCAAGCCTTTTTCTTGAGGTGTTTTTCTATGGGGATCTATCTCTGATAAATTGAAATTGCTTATGTCTTTTCCAGCTAGCAATCTTGTTGATGGCAGTTCTAAATTCCTATAATCCTGCAATCTTGGATCGTTGGAATTATAGAGCTGTTTTAGATATAAACGATCATATTGCATTGCTCTTTCATATAAACCATGTGTTTCTTTATTTGAATTTTCCAATGTTGCTATAGCTTGAGCATTAAGCAATGGATCGACTCCATCTTTTACATCTGGTGCTGAATCTGGATTATATTTTATGCCTTGGCGGATATGAATTGTGGTAGTTTCTTCGTACGGCTCAGCTTGTGATAATGATCCTTTGGTATAGCGATATGATGGATAAACTTTTTTAGGTTTTTGCGTGTCTTGCCTATGTTTTTCTTCTAATTCCTTTACTAGATTTGTTTCGGCTTTTCTTTCTTCTTCTTTTTTCCTTTCATCTACTTGCTCTTTTCTTTCTCTGCGTTTCTCACTTTCCGTTTTTGGCAATTCGGCGATTTCCTTAGTTTCTTCTCTTGATTCCAAAGCTTTTATATCAGATTTAATCTGCTCAAATCGCTCATTGTTACTGTTATTTTCTTTGCAGTAATTATCAGAAGATTTACACAAATCCTTAATTGTTTGATTATATAAATTAATTAATACCTTGTTATATAAACCATCAATTTTTCGCAGATTTGATTTATCAATTTTATGAAATTTCGCGATTGTTTCTTCTAATAAACCTAAAACTTCGTTAAATTCTTCGGGTGAATTAATTTTGGATGTTGAGGCATGCTGTCTTTGTTTAGCAGCTTCTTTTAGAATATCGGCTTTTTCTTTATCTATTAAATTTTCTTTCTCTATTGATTCTAAAAGATTTTCGGCTCTTAAAAAATTCTGTCTTACTCCGACATTTCCGTAATACATTAACATCAAAATATGTCGCGATTTTTTATGACCGCGATTTGCTGCTAATCTAAAAAAGTTGGCGGCTTCTTCATAATCAGCTTCTGTTTGCCCAGCTTCTATCCGGTGATAATGAATTATTCCCATAAGATATTGAGCTTTGGGATGACCTTTTTTATCGGGGAGCATTTTATAAGGCTCTAATGCTGCCAATCCGAGCCATTTTTCGGCTTTTGCCAGATCTTTTTTGACGCCGATTCCTTTATAATATATATATCCCAGCCTATATTGTGCTTCTTCATCATTTTTTACTGCGGCTGCTTCAAAATATTGTATTGCTTTTCTTAGATTTTGCTTTCTCTTTCTAAGGTCTTTGGTTTTGTCTTTACTTTGTTCATAATAATGTAAGCCAAGTTCTCTTTGAGTATAGGCAATATCCTTTTTATTATTTTCCAGATAAGAGGTGAAATTATCTTCATCATCAATTCTTACAGAATTACCATCGATTTTTAAATGGCATGTGGTGGAAGAATTATCGCCTTTAATATGAGAACTTTCGACATTTGTTAAGTAAAAACCGGAGGTTTTTTGATAGATCGAGTTTCTAAATAATAGATTTCCCAAATCTTTCTTTAATCCTACTTCTTGAATTTTTTCGTTGGTTTTTTTGAGCGCGGCAAAAGTTTTTTCCTTATCGCCGATAATCTCATAAAATAAAGCATCGACAAAATAATTTTGGGCTGTTGAATGATTTTTATGTTGAGTAGAGATTTTTTTATTAATGGATATTATGACTTCATCTTGCTCGATTAATTTACTAATTTCTTCAGCTCTTTCTTCTTTTGTTAATTCTGGATTTAAATTATTAATTTTTTTGGATAATTCCCTTTCCCATCTGGTTAAATAACTGGCTAATTTATCAATATCTCCGGAGTTTTTGCTAAAAAGAAGATATTTTAGGGCATTTTTTAATAGCTCATCATTTCTTTCAGCTTTGTTGTAAATTAATAAAGCAGAAAATAATTTGCGCTCCAGAAATTTATTCGTAATAACTTGCGGTTCTTGGGCATCAAACTCTTCATCAAACTTTTCTAATTCTACTTTATATCTATTTTCTTCTGATTTTGATTCGGATTTCGTTTCGATTACTGCTTTTTTGTTGGTTTTAAAAGATTTCTTTTGTTTTGCTATTTTTTGTTCCTTTTCATCTTTAGTCATCAATAATCCAGTGAGAGAAATTAATTCTTCAGGATTGCTTTTATTAATTTTCTCAAGATTTGCTGTAGCTTGATCGTAACCTAAATCTTTTGATGATTGAAAATAGCTTTTGGCCATTTTCATATCGCCGCGATTAAAATAAATCAATCCTAACTGGTTTAGAGTAAATTTAATTTCTTTTTCTAACTTTTTCTTCCGAGCAGCAATTTTCTCATCATGAGCGCCTTCTTTAGAAGATTTTTCTAAAAGTTGTAAAGTATTTTTACAAATTGAGTAGCGCAGCTCCATTTCCTTTAATGAATCGAACTTATCTTTATTTTTATTTAAAGAATTTAGGATTAATTTATGAGCCTCATCATATTTTTGCAGAGCTGTTTCGTGATCGCCGAAGGTTTCAAAGAGCAGGCCGTCAATAAATAAATCTTGAGCCGGATGCGAAAATTCTGTCTGATCGGATTTATTTTCTAAAGTTTGGTTTACAGAATGAAATTCGTTATTCCGAGTTCGAATTAATTGCAAAACCGTTTCTACATTATTTGAACCTAAATTGATAATTTCGTTTATTAAAGATTCGCCATTTTTTGCCAAAAAAGATTCTAATTGATCTACATTCATCAAATTATCAGGCAATAGCTGTTTGAATAGATTTCTTAATAATTCCTGATTTTTCTGACTTAATTCATCAAAACCATATTGGCTTTTTTGCGAATCAGAAATTTCTTCCATAGTAAATTTTACGCCATTTAATTTCTTTGGATTTAATTCTTGACCCAACAAAAACGCTGTGATGATTTTATATTCTGGACGCTTTTCGTGAAGAATTCTAACCTTGATTGGTTCTGCAGATTTTTCTTCTGTTTTTGATTCCGCTTTTGATTCTAAATTCTTTACTGCTACTACTTGAGGTGATTTTTCTTTATTGATTATATCTTGCGCTACTCGCAATTTTTCTTGGTCACCAGGATTTATGCGCTCTGGATTGGTTTTAATATATTCTGCACATATCTCATATAATTCTTCCTTAAATTTTAGTTTTAGTTGTATTTGCGGATCATTTAATATTTCTAAGCTCATCCTATATATTTTTTCTAATATAGAAAGTTCCTGATCAGTTGGTTTGGCATCTTCATTGATTTTAATATAATCTCTACATTTAAGATATAGCGCTATATTTGCTTTTGATAAGCCGTTAGTAAGTGGGTTCTCGAGTAATCTTATACTATTTTTATATTCTCTTTTCCAATCTACTTTAACTGTTATAAATTTTGGCATTATATCTAGTGGCAGAGGTACTCCCTCCATTTTAGTAGTATAATTATCGATAACAGATTTCAGATATAGATATGATTTTTTATAATCGGCATTTATACCAAAACCACCGTGGCCGCTATAAAATTTCCCCAAATGGACTTGAGCAGTTATTACTAGGGCGTCGAATGGTTCCGAATCTACAAATGATTCAAAAATTATTTGAGCTTTTTTAAAATCTTTTTGTGATGCGTATAATATTCCCAACTTACATTTAGCCGGTCTCCAATTTTTGTTACTGGATAATTTATAAAGCCTTTCAGTTTCTTTAAAATCTTCTAGTAACTCATATAAACTTCCCAATTCTTCTTGCGCTCTTAATTGAATTATTGGATTCTGCGGATCATCTGAGATTGAGTTTCGTATCAAATCTATTACTGCTTCCCTAGGATCTTCTATTCGTGCATTGGTTTGTGGGGAGAAATAACCATTTATAAAATATTTTCCAATTACTGTTGTTAATTTCTTTATTTTATCTTCCGAAAATGCTGCTGTGAGAGGTTTTTTATGCCTTTTTAATATGGTTTTTTGTGGTTTGTCTTCTACTTCTTTTGTTGGTACGGTTTTTGTTTCTGCGGCTTCTGTTTCTTCTCCTCTTCCTTCTTCTTGTGCTGTTGGATTGGCAATTTCTTTAATTGCAAGTTTTATGGTGTTTGCCAATTTTTCGGATGCTTCTTTTATTGCCGCCTCTTTTGCTGCCGTTTCTTTCGCTTCCGCTTCTTTTCTTTCAGCTTCTTTCGCTTCCGCTTCTTTTCTTTCAGCTTCTTTCGCTTCCGCTTCTTTTCTTTCTTTAGTGTGAGCAGTAACTTTTTCTTTGAACTTTTTTTGAAGTTCTCCGGCAGCTGTTCTGGAATTAATTATTATTTGATATTCGTTACATGTTTTATTTAGCTCTAAACTCCTATTTTTAAGATCTTTAAGATATTCTACACATCGATTAGATGCTTGAATATATGATGAAATTTTAGTTTGAGTTTGTCTGATTGAATCATTATCCTTTAATATCTCCCGCCATGATTCTTCAGTATCGGAAAATTTTTGAACTTCTTTTAATAATTCTATATCGGCACAAAATTGTTGAATTTTTGCAAACTCCGCTTTGGCTTGTTCTAAACCAGCTTCAGCCGCCAATTCAAGATGGTTGTAGGCTAGTTTAATTTTACCTTCTTTAATAAATATTAATCCTAAGTTATAATGAGCATTTGGATTATTATTATAGTATAAGTCATGATATTCTGAAGCTTTATCAGTATCGCCAGCTTGACCTTTTATAATTGTCATCATTCGTTGAGCATCTTCATAACCTAAGCTGGCTGATAATTCATAAAGTTCTATAGCATGTGCAGTATCTTTAGTTACACCATACTGCCCTTTGAGATATATTAAGGCCAAGTTATTGCAAGCTTTGGCATGCCGTTTTTCTACTGCTAATTCGTAAAGTTCTATCATTTTTGCAATCCTTTCCTCTTCCGTCATATCTTGAGGAATAGCCTGCTTCAGATAATACATAATCGCTAAATTATAGATCGAGTCCGGCAATCCGTGAGCCATAGATCTTTCATACATTTCTTTCTCTAACTCATGGTGTCCTCTGATGCCATAATTAACTGCTGCAGTATATTGAGCCATAGGATCATTTATCGCCAACTTTAAAACTTGTTCTAATGCTAACCCCTGATATTTCAGACCTTTCTCTGCTAGCGCTTTGTCTTGCGGATCCATTCTTACGAGAGTTGCTTTGGTTTCTTGATTTGGTTTTGACATTTCTAAAAGTTGGTAAAGTTTAATAATATAAATTAGCGCTTTGTTTCTGTCTGATTTGCTACGAGCTTATTTAAAGATGGTTCAGAAATTTTCGATGAAGGTTGCGTTGCGTCTTTTTCCTGAGGTAAAATTCGCAAAATCTCTTCCAGCCTAGGATCTGGAGTAGACAAGCGTTTTTGATATTGTTGACATATATCACTAATCAAATTAACTAGGACTTTATTACATAAACCATTAAGTCCTTTGGAGTTTTCTGGATTAGCTAAATTATGTTCAGCAATTACTTTTTGGAATAAATCTAAACTGTTAGTAAAGTTAAGGCTGTTAAATTCCTGATTAGCATTTTGTTTTGCCGCAATAACCTTTTGTAGATTTTCTGGAAGATCATAACCACTGCGTTGTAGACTTTTTCCAGCCTCAACAAAATCCTGTTTCATACCGATTCCGCCGTAACACATTAAGGCTAGATTCAGGTGAGAATTGGCTTTGCCTTGCCAAGAGCTTTGGTAGAAATATCTGATGGCTTCTTGGTAATTTGGCTTGCCATCTATTTTCCCTTCAAGATTCAATACAGCAAATTGATATTTGGCTTCGCAATGACCTTGATCGGCAGCTAATTTTAGCCATTTTCCGGCTTCGTCATAATTTGGCTGTCCATTTATATCGCCGAATTTGCCTTCCAAAAATATTATTCCCAGAAGATATTGCGCTTGCGGATGATTTTGTGCTACGGCCGATTGTAGCCATTTTACAGATTCGTTAATATTCAATGCCGCCGCCAGTTGCGGAGTTGCCGCTAGATTAGAGAGCTGTCCTTCATGCAACATTAAACCCAGCATATATTGGGCATCAGCATATCCTTGTTCGGCCGCTAATCTAAAACATCTTACTGCTTCATTATAATTATGTTGAAAGACATTAGGTTGAATTTCAACATTGTTGATTTTTCCTTCATAACACATCATCCCATAATAAAATTGCGCTTCGGCATAACCTGATTCACCGGCTTTGGCAAAATGGCATGCTGCTTCAAAAATATTTCCCGGAGTTGGTTCGTTATAGTAATAAAATAAGCCTATTTCATTATAAGATTTGGCTTCAGCTATTATTGGATTTTCTTCCAGATATTCTCTTGGGTTTTTCAAATCAGCTTCAATTTTAGGCTTTAAATTAGCATCAGGCGCTACTTTAATTTCATGATCTTTTTGTTCAGCTTCTTTTTTATATGCTCTTTGGCTTTCAAGATTAACTTGAATTTTAGGCACTAAATTAACATTAGGTTCTGTTTTAATTTCAGGATCTTTAACTTTTTTCAACTCCTGTTTCATCTGAGCAACTCGTTGCTGCGCTTGATATTGGGCTTTTTGACCTTGATAAGATCGTTCACTATTATTTACCGGTAATTTCTTCCACAAAGCTGACTCATTGGCGAGTTCTTCCAATTTAAATTGTGCTTCGATGCTTCCCAGACTTGCCGCCATTTCATAACATTCGATTGCTGCTCCAATATCTTTTTTGACAGATGTGTTTGATTTATAAGCCTTAGCCAAATTAAATAAAGCCGGCGAACCGTGTCCTATTGGCAAGTTACATAATTGCAGACATTTTATTTCTTCATATTGTCTGAGTCGCGGATGCATTATTTTTAAATCTCTGCCTTCAAGATAGAAGCGCCCAAATGCCTCCAAAACCTGTATATATTCTTGTCTTTGGCGTTCTTGAGTGATGACAAAATTAATCAAGGCTCTTTGGTAATTCTCCATTTGAGATTGATAATGAGCGATTTCATCTTGAAAGGAAATGGTGGTTGGTGTTTTTGACAAATAAGGCTTTGGCGCTTTAGCAGCGGTCTTCGGCGCATTTTTGAGAGATGGTTTATTTCTTTCTTTTAAAGCTGATTCTTTTCTTTTTTGATTATCTAACTGTCTTTTTTGCCAATCTTCCTCTTTCTTGCGTTTGGCATCGGCGGCTTTTTCTTCGGCCTCTTGCCGTTCTTTGAGAATTTTGGCGACAGCTTCTTGCCTTCTTTGATCTTTGGATTTTTGTTCTTTTTCCTTTCTTCTATCTTTTTTTGCGCGATCTCTTTCTTCAGCTTTTAATCTTTCTTCCTCGGCCTTTTGCTGTTGTCGTTTTTCGGATTTTTCTTTATTTTCTTGCTTCATTCGTTCCAGCACTTCTTCTTTTCGCTCCTCTCTTTGCTCTTTATGTTTAGTTCTTAATGTTTCAAATTTGGCTTTTTGTTTTTCTTGATCTGCTAATTTTCTTGCTTCTTCTTGTTGTACTGTTTCTTGAGTTTTGATAAGTTTTCCAGAAATAACCAAGCGAGTTCCTGGCTCAGCATCAAGATTTTCTATTGCCCGAAGGTTATTCGCGGCATTGTCGCTGCCGGCAATTAGGGCTAATTCAAAATATTTTTTGGATTCTAGGTAATTTTCATCATGGTGAACGGATTTTAAAAAATAAGCCAAACCAAGATCATTGAGCGTAATGCGCAGTTCTCTTTGCATTTCTTGCTTATAAATTCTAGCTTCATCTATATTTTTTGCCTTCAAAAGATGGCGAATATTTTGATAAATTGAATATTTCAGATGATTTTCGATGAATCTTGTTTGTTGATCTCTTTCGGAATTGCGGGCATTTTTCTTGAGTTCATCCCAAGCTTCCCGATATTTTACCAAAGCTTTCTCCTGATCGCCGCAAATTTCCAAAAGTTGCGCTTCGACGCATAAATCCTGCAATTTTTTCGGAATGTTATTTGAACCAGATTTTCCTTCTGGATTTTGATTTGGTAACTTTTGTAAGTTGAACTGTTGCGCAAAATTATTAATTATTTCAGCCTTATTTTCAGGCTCGCTATTGATTTTTCCATATAATTCTTTAGACAAATTTTGCAGTGAAGATTTCAGCTTTTGTATATCGCCGGAATGTTGCTTGAAAAGCATATTTCGCAAGATTTTCTTTAAGAATTTCTGATCTTTTTTATGTAATTGATCAAAGCCAAAACCTGCGATTTCACTATTATCAATTTGCTCATTTCCGAAAACAGCGCTATTTTCTGCATCCTGATCAATCTTCCTGCCAAATAATAACGCCGCAACCATCAGATATTCTGGCATTTTGTTATTTGGCGTATTTTCGCGAATTATTATTCTGACCGGCGGTTTTTTTGCTTCTATTTCTGCGTCTTCTGCTGCTTTTTCCTCTGCGGCTTTTTCAAGCTTAATTGCTAGCTGCTTCTGTTTTTCTGCTTCTACTCTTGCTAATCGATCTTCCTCTTTCTTTTGTTTTACTTCAGCTTCTTCCTCTTTTTTAAATATATCGATATAAGCCTGTATTTTCTTTAACTCTTCATCATGTTCTAAGTTTTTTACTGATTCTTTTAGGAATAATAATTGTATTTCTTCTTCTAGATTTTGTTTTACGGCAATAAGTTCAGCCATTCCTTTTGCAAAATCTTTTTTCACGCCTTTTCCTTCAAAGTTTGCAATAGCGATATGGATTCTGGCTTGGCGAATTAATACAGCAATATCGGGATTGGATGCGTCTGGTTCTGCTTGGGAAACTCGTTTAAAAATTACTATGGCCTTTAAAAATTCTCCATATGTAGGATTAGGTTTAAAAAATAAAGCTTTGGCGTAATTAAAATGCGCTTCGATATATGTGTAGTAATGCTGCACTAGTATTGGTTTAGTTTCTTTCTCTATTTTATAAAGATCTAATGATTTTCCAAAATACTTTTGAGTTGATTCATCTTTTTTATAAATATCTAATGATTGTTCAAAATAATCTAGAAACTCTTGGTAAAGTCTGGCTCTTTCTGGAGAATCCTTTGGTGTTTTTTCATATTCCTCTTCTTTCTCTTTAGCTAAATAAGATAAAGTCATTGCACATTTTTTTCCTTTCTCAAGATATGCATCGTAATATGCCTTGGCTTGTGGAAAATTTGGGTTTTCTTTATAAAAATATATCAAACCAAATAAACCCTTTGAATATGATTGTCTGCGAGCTTCTTCAAAATATTTTTTTGCCTGGTGACGATCAATTTTTATATTGTTGCTGATATCTGGTATATTAATCCCATCATGATACATCGTTGCAACCATATATGAAGATGCTCCATGACCTAGTTCTGATGCTTGTTTAAATAAGTTTAAAGCTTCTTGTGGCTTGCCTTTCTTAAGTTTATTATGGCCTTGACTATGTAAATCGCGCTGTAATTTCGATTTTTCCTGCTCAGGAGTTAGTTGTTGTTTAGTGTCTAATTTTGGAGGCATTTTAGTTTATAGTTTAAATTAATGGGTTCGCATTTGAGTTTGCAATTGAGCAAAAGATTGTGCCGCAATTGTAGGTGAGGGTAGATTGGCTGCTGGTTCCGTTGGTAATTGTCGTAAAGTCTCTCCTTGGCTTTTTGGGTTTCCTTAGTTTCCAGATTTTTAGATTGGGTTTGTGGTTTTTTAGAGTGTTTCTCTTTTTTGGGCATTGGATTTGGTTGGTTTAATGTTAATCAGGAGTTCATTTTTTTATTGTTGGAGAATTTATCTATGTTGAGATTGTCCAGTTTCTTCCGGACGCAATGCTATTGGAGACATGCGAGATTGTACGCTAGTCCGAGGCTGTTCCTGCACATTTTGCGGCATTCTTGGCGGAAGATGCTGATAATCATAAGGCTGAAAAACATGCGGCGGTGCAACATGATAGACCATCGGAGCTTGTATATAAGGTTGTTCATATGGCGAAAAATATGGCTGAAGATGTGGAGGAAAATATGGTGGTAAATGTGGAGGTAATTGTGGCGGAAAATACTCATTAAGGTAACCGTGTATAAGCATGTCATTATCTCTAACTATTTGTCTTTGACTATACACCGCTGCCTCAAAATGAGGTATTAAATTTTCACCTGGTAAAGGTATTTGTTCATAATAAGGAGGTAATTGTTCTGGAAAACAAGGCATTATTGGTTGCTGTGCCATTAGATAAGCTCTCGGATGAGCTACCATTGGGCTTGGCTGCATTGGATATGGTGGCATTTGATATTCTGCCATTTGGCGTCTCTGATTTTGAGTTGGAGTTGGAACTGTTCTGGTAGTTTGTGGATTCAGAGTTTGTGGAGTTTGATGTTGCTGCGAATGTTGCTGAAGCGGGACATTCGGCAATCTTCTTTGCGGCGCTTGTGGACTTGGCCTTGCTGAACTTGGCTCTACCGGATTTGATAATTGCCTATTTGCGGTTTGATGATGAATCGGAGCTTTATTTTCCTGAAGTTGAGCTCTTGGTGCTTCTTTATTATCTTCTTTAAGCTCTTGTTCTTCGTTTATTAGCTCAAGAATTCCACGGAATATCGGGCGGTAGTTATACACATCATCTTTATTATCATCTGAATCATCTGGGGAATCAAAATCTTCTAAATATTGTTCTAAAGCTTGATCTTGTTGATTATTCGTCGGTTGTCCAGGCATTTTAGTTCGTTTTGGTTGAGAGTTTAAAAAAAGTTTCTGCCTTTCATACCATATTTTTCAGGATTAGTCAATAATTATGTATTATTTTAGAAAAATAAGGTGGTTTTCATAGATTATTAAAATGGTTATGACAGAGCAATTTTTGCCTTTTCAACAGCTTATCTTATTACTGCTCCAACCTTTTCTTTTGCTGTTTGACCTAGCAAACTCGCTGAATGACTGGCATTAGGCGCAGAAGATGGCCGTAATTTATCGCGAATTTCTTTGAAACCTTTGTAGCGAATATCACCTTTAAATTTTTCAGTTTGTTGCCCGCAATATTCATCGCATTTATCTAATAAATTATGAATCGTTTTATTATATAAACTAACAAGCGTTTGATTCTCCAAATTTACGATTCTTTCCGGATGTGATTTATCAATTTCTTCAGCTTCTTTAACCAGTTTTTGCAATAATGTTACGGTTTGGCCGAATTTTGGAAGTCCATTTATTGTCTTTACTACATTTTTTTGTTTGGCTATATTTTCTACTCTAATCAGAAATTCTTCTTTTCCCTGTTCAATTGCATATTTTTGGGCTGAAGCTGCGAGTATTCTTCCTTCCGCAAAATTTTGTGGCACGCCGATTCCGCCGTAATTCATTAAGCATAGAAAATAGTTAGATTGTGCATCGTTGACAATGGCGAAACATCTTGCTGCTTCTTGCGGATTTTTTTCTTCATAATGCATTATGCCCAAATTCAATTGAGCAGGAACATAACCCATTTCAGCTGCTAGGCGAAAATTTTTGAATGCTTCTTCATGATTTTCTTCCACTCCGCAACCAATAGAATAAGCATATCCCAGCTCATTATAAGCGTTCCCAACCTTATCTTTCATCGTTGCTTTGTAAGCTTCAACTTGGTCAGAACTTTCATAGGAATAAAGCTTGATTTGCACATCATAAATTAAAATTGTCAGCTGATTATTGGCGAATAAAGCTTCGTTTTCAGTCATGGTTTTTGGACCTAACCATGAACTTTTAATTGTTCTATCGTCAAATTCTGCTTTCTCTTCTTGGAATGTACTTCCATTAGGTTGCAGAAGATTGCCGGGTGCAATTAATTCCAGATTTCTTTCTCGATTCTGATTTAGCATGTGCAAATTATGCTCCGCCTTTGAACTGTTTAATTGTATGGCCGCGAAATAGAAATATTTTTCGGCTTGCTGATCATTCTGTTCTACGCCTAAGCCCAGATAATAAGCCAATCCAAGCTCATTTTGAACTTCACCAATTTCCTTGTGCATATTTTTATAATAAACTAAAGCAGCATTGTGATTATGTTTTAAATGCAGATTCAAAATTTTATAATAAATTGAATTTATCACATTATTTTTGATGAATTTTTCTGTATCATTCTGTGGATTTTCTGCTTTAATGGCTTGATGCGCTGCGTTATAAGCGGCTACGCTTTCCTCATATTCACCACAATAATCAAGAAATACGGCTTCAGCAAATAAAGTCTGCGCTGAGGGCGTTGGTTCTGATTTATTTTCTAAATTGGGGTTTTGGAATTTCTGATTAATATCAAAGAACAATTGATCTTGCGCCAATAATTCTTTAATTTTGCCATTTTTTTCCGTCAAAGGTAAATTATTCGGTATTTCATTAAGTTTCTTATTTACTGTGTTGAACCAGACTTCCAGGCCAATCGCATCTCCGACAAATTTTTCAAAAAGCAGATATTTAAAAACTTCCTTTATTAATTTCTGCAATTGCGGATTTAATGTTTTGACACCTTCAGGATTAATAATTCCAAATAGATTAAGCGTTGCTCCGCCCTCTGGATTTAAACCTTTCTCCAAAAATGACGCGGCTAATTCCCGATATTCTGGATTGACCTTCTCCAGCAATTCTGGCATATGAAAAGTTACGGTTTCAGATTTTGTTTCTTCATTATTTGCCGCTCTTAATTCAAGATTTTCTACTGTTGATGGTTCTGTTTGTTTCTGTGCTTTTGACATTTTAATTTTATTAAAGTTTATTATTTACGCGCTGCGTTGATGCGCCATATTTTGGGCATTTAATCTTTGCGAATATTGAGCTTGAGTTTGTGGAGATGGCGCTTGTGATTTAGTTTTGGGATTCAATTTGGCTTCGATTTTATGGAATCTTTCAACGCTCTCAGAATCCATTAAACTACGCTGATAGGGCTTAATCGAATTGTAAATATTATAAATCACTTTTTTATGAATATTAGCAACGGCGTGATCGTATAAACCATCAAGCTCTTGCGACCTTGATTCCGCCATTTCCTGTGCTGTTTCAATCATTTGCTCTAATGTTCCTAAAGTTTCTATAATCTGTCCATAGTTATAAAGTATTTCTTTTCCGCTTTCCTGCTGTTTATTGATAATTCCCTGCAGCTTTTGTATTTGCTTCGTATTTAATTCAAAGCCATTTGTTTTTGCTGATTGTAAAAGCCATTCGCCTTGTTGAAAATTCTGTTCAACGCCGATTCCACCGCAATACATTAAAGCCAAATTAAATTGCGCCGCCCCGTCATTTTGTTGAGCGGCCAAGCTGAAATAATAGGCCGATTGCTGAAAATTGCGCCGCGAACTAATTCCTTCATAACAAATTTTGCCAATATTAAATTGCGCGTTACCATTGCCTTTATTGGCCAAATTCAATTGTTTATTGAAAAAAGATATTTCAAATGAGTATAAAGTATTGGATTGTGCCGGATTTTGCTCTTTTGCTTCATTTTTTCTGCCGAACTCAAGTAATAATTGATCGACAAATAAATTCTGCTCTGAGGAAAGCTCTAAATTTTGGTATAAAGCTTGATTTTGTTGTATAACTTGTAGCAAAGGATCATTCTCAACTATTTTGACGATTTCGGCTTCTTTTTCCTCGACAGTTAAGGATTCTGCTTTTTGGACATTTTGAATTTTTCTATCAAATTGCTCATTCCAACCTGCGAGATAAGCCATTAAATTGTGTGTATTCCACATGATTGTTTCGGAAGAGACCAGCAATAGAACAGCATTTTTTAATAATTGCCGATGCTCCGGTTCAGCTAATATCGCCGCATTATGTAAGTTGCGGTCTGGTGTAACAATTCCTTCTATGCCAAAAACTTCGGAAATTCTTGAGTTAGGCGTCACCGCTTTCCCCAGCAACAAAGCTGTCATCAGCCTATTTAATGT
>Ga0207104_1022_pt1 | contig 41497 bp, 50 predicted proteins | sample Alteio_BWMinHeat_79_FD_153538 | JGI IMG/M metagenome (GOLD analysis project Ga0207104, IMG submission 153538) | Enriched cells from forest soil in Barre Woods Harvard Forest LTER site, Petersham, Massachusetts, United States -... | ecosystem: Environmental > Terrestrial > Soil > Temperate forest >...
CCCGCAAATATCGAGCATGACACTCGAGTTTCTCGAGTTCTTATTGGAACCCAATTTGCCTATTGGGGAGGGGCTGGCCCAGTTATTCCATCACGCTTTCGTAAATGGAAAGGTCAGGATCTTTGCCATCAACATCCTGGCCACAAATGCCTGTTCCCTGATGGTCTTGTTGAGTCTTTTGTTCAGTGGTTTTGTTCTCTTAATATCACAGGGTATCGTGGTCAACCTGAAGAATGGGGATGAAATGCCATCCTTCGCCTGATAGGCCCTAGTGATTTATGCAATGGCTGACCAACTACAGTAGAGCTGCTGCCCATACGGATCGTTTCCAAGACCGTTCTGATCACCTGCTTCTGCTGGCTACCGGCCTTTATGGCGAGGCCGGTAGCATTCTCGCAGAGATCAAGAAAATGCAAAGAGAGGCTAAGGCCTATCCGGGGTATCGGAAGCGAGTTCTTGAGGAGTTTGGGGATTTCCTCTGGTATTACGTCCGGATTGCTATGCTCTCTGATCGACGAATCCTGCACCCTCTACCTCCTGCAACTGGTCGGATTCGAGCAAAACCACGAACCTTAAAAGCTGCGCTCGATCTTGGAGCCAGTGTTGGCCATGTACTACATCTTGTGAAAAAGGGCCGAGGTCCCGAGCTTAGTGAGGCACTCAGAACTGTCTGGGCTACATTGGTTGCCACTGCAAATACGGCTGGAATCAAGCTTGAGGAGGCCAGCCATGCAAATCTTTCAAAAATCCAAAGCCGTTGGCCGACCAGGAAAGTCTTTCACCAGCTGTTTGACTCGACATGCCTGATTGAAGAGCGACTTCCGCGCAGCACCACGATAGAGTTTCTTGAGCGTCGTCGAGGTAGCCGGGTCGAAGTGTTGCTTCGTTGTAATGGCATTGGAGTCGGAGACCGCATTACCGACAACATTCAAGGTTCTGACGGCTACCGCTATCACGATGTTTTTCACGTTGCCTATGCAGTGTTCTTGGGATGGTCGCCCGTCGTACGTGCTCTCCTTCGCTGCAAACGGAAGAGCGATCCTGCAGCAGACGAGAATCAAGATGGGGCACGAGCAACAATATTGGAAGAAGCAATCGCGGCAATTGTATTCAGTCGAGCCAAGGAAATGCGATTGTTTAAGGACGCGAGACAAGTCGACTATGATCTCCTGAAGAACATTCAAGAATTCATTCGGGGGTACGAGGTCGAGCAGGTACCTCTTTGGCAATGGGAGGTCGCAATACTAGAGGGCTATCGGATCTTTCGAATGCTGGGTGCAAATCGAGGCGGACGGATTAGCTGGGATCTTCGGCGGCGCACCCTGGACTATAGTCCACAAACGGTCTGGGGTAGACGGTAGGTAGCTTGGCAATATGACGATTGGGAGGCTGTCCAAAAGCGAATCAGAATTTCGCATTTCCTCGGGAAGGGTCTTGCGCACAACTCCCGTCTTCGATGCCTATTGGTACTTTGCCTATGAACGCCAAGAAATACTATTTCGACGCCTTAGCGGGGAGGCTCATCCCTGGACAGAAGATCAGATCTTGAAAGAGTACCGGTTTACGAACGTATACAGAGCTTCCGACCGAGTAAGCCAATATTTAATACGCCATGTCATCTATGAGGGAACTCAGTCGGAGGAAGAAGTGTTTTTTCGAACGATACTGTTTAAGCTTTTTAACAACATTGCAACATGGAATTGTCTTGAGTCGAGATTCGGGACAATTTCATGGAAAACGTTCAATCTTGAGAAGTGGGATCGGTTGCTCTGGGAGGAGTTACATGCGGGACGTAGGATTTATTCCGCGGCTTACATAATGCCGTCTCCAGCTTTCGGCGCTGCGAGGAAGCATACCAATCACCTAAGGCTTCTTGCTGCAATGATGAAGGATCGCGTTCCTATGCGGGTAGCTGCATCACGCTCTCTGGGTGAAGTATTTCAGGTCTTGCGTTCCTGTCCCTCTCTCGGAGACTTCCTTGCTTTCCAGTTTGCGATAGACCTCAACTACAGCCCCCTTATAAACTTCTCCGAAATGGATTTTGTTGTGGCTGGCCCTGGTGCTTGCAGTGGGATCCAAAAGGCATTTGTGGATACGTGTGGTCTCGGAGACGAAGATGTGATCAGGGCCGTGGCCGAGTTTTCTAGTCGCGAATTTGAAAAGCGAGGTTTTCAGTTTCGATCTCTTTGGGGAAGAGCCCTCCAGCTGATTGATTGCCAGAACTTATTCTGTGAGGTCGATAAATACTCACGAGTGGCATACCCGGAACTCATCGGCTCTGGCCGTACAAGAATCAAACAGCGATTTGCTCTGAATCCGTCACCGATAATGCAGTGGTATCCACCCAAATGGGGGCTTGATACCAAGATTAACTGACTCTAGACCAGCTATTTGAAGTTGGGGGGTCTAGTTGCCGCCTGATAACTAATCTCTTCTTGACTGTAAGAGTTTTCGCTTGAGGAGGAACTATGCGGATTTCCGTTTTTCTAAGTTATCCCAAGCCGCATCTTCGTCTGCAGAAGAAACTCGTGACCCGACTTGAGATCTATTTACGGAGTCGGGGCCTAGAGCCAAGGACGCTGGGTGTGACCGACTACGACATGGATGTGCCACTTAGGGCGATCAGGCGTTTGATGCTGGAGTCAAATGGCATAATAACAATTGCCTTTAGACGTACTCTCGTCGTCAATGGGAGAGTTCGACCCAAGCCAGACTTACCGAAGACTCAAGAGACTCCCATCAAAGATGTCTGGCTAACAAGCCCCTACTGTCAGATTGAACCTGCCATGGCTTACCAGCTAGGCCTACCTGTACTAATTCTTCGAGAGCAAGGTGTAGCTGCTGAGGGGTTGCTAGAGAAAGGAATCGTCGGCCTTTACATGCCGGAGTTTTCCCTGGAGAAAGCAGCAGCAGACTACTTAGATTCAATGGAATGGAACGATATAATAGGCAAATGGGAAGCCCGTGTGCGTTCCGTGGTTGAGAGGAAAGGTAGACCTCCCAAGCTCTTCTAGGTCTGTGTAAAACAGCAAGGAGTCTGCATCTTGCCACAATATTTGGAACGTCGGGTTGACAGCGACAATGTGGAATATGTACTCCAGCGCATTCGCGAGAATTATGTAGTTGGGTCTTCTAGCACTATTGTGCAGTGTCATTCCGAAACTCCATGACACAAATATGTGGATTGGAAAGGCAAAGCCAATTTGGACCTGGAGCATGGATTGATCGGAATAAACCTACCGAGTAACCGGAAGAATCTCAATGGCGGCCATACCGTACCAAACCGACTTCGAGATAATATTAAGTCTAGATATCTAGTTTGGGCAAATTTGGAGGACTGTATTGAGACCAAACTAATGTGAAAATGTTTGGTCAGCAAGCAATAGCCCGCCCAAAGAACCAAGTTTTTAAAAATCGAGAAATGATGTCGAGAAATGGAACACTACTATGGCAACTATAAGGCTCTTTAGCGATACTGATGCTGCCTTTCAGGTGCAAGAAGCTCTTGTCGGGCGGGATTTCTTACTTAAGGAGGCGAAAGAACGCATAACAAGTAAAACCGTCTTCTTGTCTCATTCGACAAAGGATGACCACCTGGTTCCTGGTGTGATTGCCTTCTTTAAGACCTTTAACGTGGGTGTCTACACTGATGATTTCGACAAACGCTTGCCGAACCCGCCAAATACAGCAACGGCGATGATACTCAAGAGCGAGATACAAAGTATTCCAAGACTTGTGGTTCTTGCAACCCCAAACACGCACACCTCACGTTGGATCCCGTGGGAGCTTGGGTTAGCTGATGGTCTCCGTGGAATCCCGCCAAACGCAATTCTTCCTAGCACCCCTGAAGGCCAGGAGCCCAATTGGTTAAAAAGCGAGTACTTTAGTCTCTACCCAAAAATCTTAAAAATAGATGAGGTGTGGAGAGTAACTGATCCAAGGGGAACAGTATCGTGGCCTCTAAGAGACTGGCTTCATGCCTCAGTCAAATAGGCATCCAATAATTTGAGGCGAATTTCCGGGGTCTTTGCTTGACCTTGCACCTCGGGGTTTGGCAGTTTCTGAAAGCAGTTCTCGCTTCATCCGCGCGCGCCGTATTTCTAAATTAAATCGTGAATGCAGAGGCATGAGGATTTAATGCAGGCGTTCGTTTGCGCCTACCCGAGGCAAGTACAGATCAATCGTTACGTTGGCGGTTTAGGAGAACGTTTTTAGAGGCTTGTAGATGATGAGTTTTCCTGCATGCTGTTGGTCCACAGTCACGCTATGCCGCTTTTCTAACACTTGTCTCCATACAGTTCTTAAGGAGTTGAGTGATGGTCCTCCTGAGCCTGTTATGGCGTGAACGAGCACGACACAATTCGTGCAGTCGTCTATTCACCATCTGGACCACCGGTCGGGAACGTAAGGCTTGTTTGAGTGTGGCCGGAGAACAATTGAATCGCCGGGACGAGTGCCCATTTAAGAGTTCCCCAATCCATTGACGAAGGGCCTCGGGCTGCGGCTTCCGCGCCGCTGTTCGAAGATGACCATGCCGGTCGGCTAATCTCCGCCCAATCGCCTTCAGGACCTGGGCGTCGTTACGGAGAAGATGTCGAAGCACCAGAGGCGACCCTGCGACGGCTGCCCGGATAGGCCTTAATCGACTGCCATTCGCCCGATAGCCAATCAGGGCATGTAGTTGTGCGATATCGGACCGCCGGCGAATCGTGATATCCTTGACTAGAATCATCGGGGTGCCTGAGGCCCCTCGAACCCCCGCACCTGCGACGTACATCTTCCATTTCTTCAAATTAGTCAATACCCCCACACGAAGGACGTCGGATCCTGGTCCACGCTGGACGAGATACTTGCGGATGTGGGGGTCCTCTAATGGGTAACCAAATCGCTTGACCTCCACATGCAAACAGATGGTCGAATGCGGAAAGACCAGTGTGTAGTCGATAAATCCCTTCATGACGGCTTGCGTAACGATTGCGCCGAGTGGCCATCTGAGGCACTGTCCAAGAACGTGGGAGACGTAAAAGGAGGTCTGCGCTTCATGGTCTGGTCGAATACCATGCCGGAGGATTTTCAGGAGCCAGTGGTCAGCAGCCATCGCGTTAGCCTCGCACAAAGGTGTTGATCACTGCCTCGGCAAACGACGGCGGATCTCGATGGGCGGTAGCAGAATAGAAAAGCCACTTATAGTCATCAGCAAGGTTAGCACTAAGTTTCCATTCGTCAATTGACAAGCCACTTTAAGGCTGTCCACTCATATACTGTATACGTATAGTCGTCGTTGCCCTAGCCTTAACCGCTGTGAAAACCACGGATAAAGCCCAGCTGGCTTTTGGCAAGGCGGTGCGTAAAGCCCGAATGGTCCAGGGGATCTCCCAGGAGGGATTGGCGGATCTCGCGGGTCTTCATCGAACTTACGTGGGAGATGTGGAGAGGGGCGAACGAAATATTAGTCTCGTGAATATGTCAAAAATTGCTCAGGCCTTGCACATGAAGTTAAGTGAGTTGGTTTGCAATTCTGAAAAGCACTCGGGCAAGTAATAATCGCCTAGGCTGCTTCTGCTTGCTTCTCTTGGATCAGGACTAATTCTCCCATTTCTATTTGCCCGAATCATTGTGGACCATTGCATCTGACCAAACAATACGGCATTGCTCAAGATCTCTCGTGTGGGTCTCCCCCAGGCATACACCTATCATGGGTTCTCATCCTGATCCTGTTCGCGCCTCCACATGGCGCGCACCCTGCCCTCGTACCGACCATAGGCTCGCCTATTGCTAATTGAATTCAGGGAGCTTTCGGTGAAAACTTGTGATGGTGTTTGGCGCCTACCGCTGGCACCGAGCATGCTGTCATAATCAATTGGCTTGTGACCACGACTGTCCCTCCAGGGATGAGGGAGGAGTATGCGACTCTGTCAGTATTTCTGGTGAAGCATGCGTTTTATCGTGGCACAAATATCCATGTTAATCATCTTCGGTTCCCGCCGCGAATCTTACCCTCATTCTTTCTTGAATCGAGGGTCGGCTCTTAACTCACTCTCTAAGTTATTTGCAAGATAATCCAAAAAGCTCCCATCCTCAACAAGGTCCCCATGAGGGAACGCAGCGTAACGCCGATCGGCGTTTTCGAGATCCACTGGCCTAGAGCTGCTACCTAGTACTCGACCATCTCCTGTATTGGGCGGGATCGTGTACACGATCTTGTACCCCTCGCTCCCCCAAAACAAGCAACACCCTTTTACCCATTCAAGGGAAATCTGTTCTACCGTGGGATGTGAGGTGTTGCCGAACAGAGTCAGTTTCAGGTTTGGTATCGCTTTTAGCTGACTTCTAAACTGGCCACCAAGGAGAGCTGCTTTCTTCACACGTTCAATAAATAACGCTTCTTTCATCCCCACTTTTTGCCATGGCTTATCTTTAAACACTAATTCATAAAATGCCCGATTTTTAATTTTGTCCCAAGTGTCAGGATTGAAATAGTCTATCGGTTTGCCATCCGAGACAGATTGATCGCGCAAACAGGAGAGAGTGGCGTTGTACTTGGAAGGCGATGGGAGAAGTTGAAAAATAGAGGGAAAGGTAAAGGCAGCAGATTTGAAGTTTGAGAAGAAATATTCATACATTGCTCTATAGACAATTACGTTTGCCCCCTCTCCATAAGAATGAGAGGGAATGTCTTGATACCCGTCGAATAACATTCTTGCCATTTCGCAACTGCCGCGCAGTGGCGTCCCCAATAAAATTAGCCGTCTGACGTGGAACGGGTATTGGCCTGCTGCGTTGTCTCTATAGAATTCTTGTAGCCACCACCAGGCCACCAACCCCCCCATGCTGTGAGCAATAATGACCACGTTCCTTTGATCAAGACCCCATGAGCTATTAGAACCATATTGATCCTTACCCTTCAGTACCTCCGTATCGAACTCTTTAGCTGCCTGTCTAATGTCACGCCTCCAATCGTATGCGAATAGATATACGTCCTCACGCGCGACTGTAATCCTTCTCATAAGATCAAGCGCTTTGCCATATACACTCTGCTCACCAAATGGTGTTTGGTAATTGTCCAATACTTCTGCCCGGACATCCGGAGAATTCTTTGTCATTTCTGGATCAATGACTAGTAAAGATGCTTCTGCCGGGTGTTTGCCCCAAATGGTGCGATCATCGCTATTGCGTACTAAACTAGACCCTAATATACCGGGGATGAAGATTATCGCAGGAGGTTTTTGGCTGCCATTCTCACCCGCAGGAGCGGCATTTTCAGTAAGTGACTCCCCAACCATCCCCAAAGATGGTTCATCGGCGACCGATAGATTTGCTGTAACGATGGATGAGCAAAGGAAAATCATCAGTGCGAGCCCTGCACGCTCACCGTCTGATCTGAGCACCCAGCTTTGAAGCTGAGGATCCTGCAAGATGGAGTGGCCTAGCCTGCTCGATGGGGACCTTGAGGAGAAAGGTATTTTATAGCCGTGTCGAGTTAGGAATCGAAATCCGACATTAGCCAAGTATGGTCGCAATGCTCCTATCTTTGGTATAGCTACTCCAATAGAACTCTTAAAGAATTTAAAGCCTCCATGCCTTAAAGACGCTCGCATCGTTACTTCTCTCCCTCCTCCCTCCCCCGTAAAACGCACCTAAAATCCTTTCGAATTCACTCGATGATCAAATTGGCCCTCTGAAGAATATAATCAGGCACTTCAAACTGGAGCTGTTTCGCAACTCTCTTGTTGACAGCTAGTCTCATGAGCCTTGGCTCGGCTATTGGCAAATCGCTGAGCTTGATGCCCATAACTAGATGCTGAAATAGAATGTCTTCGGCTGCGATCTCTCCTATCCTGTAGTTATCAGCCCACATAGTTATAGCAGCCACAGGAATCAGGTTCTCAGTACCCGCGATGAACGGCTTTTTGTTTCCCAATATTAAGTCGGCGAAATGAAGATCCAGGTAATTCCATCCAAAGAAGATATCTGCTTGTTCGAGCTGTTCCATATTCATGTTGTTGCCCATGCCTTGAATAGCAAGTGGCACAAATTGGACATGAGGTTGCTTATCGCTGGCAGCCTGCATCACTTTGTCCTTAATAAAAACATCCCCTGGAGTGGTTTCTTTATAAACAAACCCGATCTTCCTATCATGGAATCCAGCAAAGATCAGGTCAGTCCACTCCCCAAACGGAATTCCGAAGGTCGTTCCTGCGATCTCCCCTCTTTCTGAGTCGGGGTTCAGGCTCTTTTCTGAATTCACTAGCCCACTCCTGATAGGGTCGCCCACACCGATGAAGATAATTGGGATCTTGTTTCGGTAATGTCGATTAGCAAATTCACTAGCAGAGGTTGCTATGCTCACAATGTAATCTGGCTTCTCTCTGTCGAACTTCCTAAATATGGCTTGCATAGCGCTTTCGCGCTCTTTGTCGTCCTTCTGTTGTGTAAGATTGGACTCGACCTCGAAGTGGGGGTACAGACCGTTTGCAGCCAACAAAGTTCTCGCTCGACGAACAAAGCCAGCAAGGGCCATGGAATCCTGAAGCCTGGTGTTTGTCCCCTTAATAATTGCAATATTTAAGGACTTGTGTGGTTTCTGCGGATAATCGCGCACCACTCTGCTGATACTGGGTGAAACAGTCACCAGCTTTGATGGTCCCATCTTATTTTGCAGCTGGGCCGTTGCAAGATCGATAAACCGCTGGTGGAGAGAGCCATCAAGTAAACCATTTGCATAGTTGACGCATAAGCGATAATCAAGTACCTGAAGATCCTCCTGATGGTTTGGTAATAGATAGACAATCTGTGAGAAGGCTTTATCTGTTGGTAAGTCCGCTCGCAGAATTTCTGTGATCTGTGGAACTACTAAATCGAAGCGATTTTTCAGTGCAGTGGTCAACAGGCTAACATCGGGCTTCGGACAAGAGATCTTGCCTCTTGGGCCTTCGAGATATACAAAATTTCCGGTGGTGAGTTGCACCCCTTCGAAGTTGTAAGCTAGATCCTCAACTATTAAATTTCTATTCCATGTGCAAGAGGAGAGTAGGAATAGTGCTAAGGGTAATGCTAACAAGGCGTGGTGGGGGCGAAAATGTTTAGGTGGACTCATCTGCTACCCCATGAAGGAATTCGAGGTGTGCAGCTGCAATGTCTGAATCTTCATCCATGATTGTGCCCAGCTCAATGTTCTAAGGCTATCGAATGAAGTTTGTCCTCCAGATAGTAAGGAATGTTTTCATTGGTTAGATCCGCAGTTGGCCAAACTTCTACGCCGGATAAGTACGGAAATCAATAGGTCAGTGAATCGTGAGGTGTAAAACATGACACTTCAGGGGAGAGAAACCTAAGACTGGTGACAGATGGCGATTTGCGATACAGGCGCAAATGGTGAAGAAAAGTGGCATTCTGCTTTCTAATTAGTTGTGGCGATACCCAATACAGCTATGGGAAGCGTCTCTAAAGACTGTGATCTTTGTCCGCGCAAGTAAAGTACCTCACAGGTCGGTTTACGCCGGTCGTAACCGGGATAACCGAATTTGTTTCACCATCCCTGTCGCTGCCATTCGTAGCATGCCGTTGCATTCTCCAGGCACTGGTGGTTCTTGAAGGAAGCCCCCTCTTCATTGATCGCCAATTTTAGGACGAATACCGAGTCGTCTGTTCAAAGTCTTCTCGTGTGCGCCTCCCCCTGGCACACACGAGACCTCCTACTGTCCCGTATTCTTCCGGTTTCTTAACCTCTCTGCGCGCGCGCTCACCTCTGATCTGACACTCACTTTGTACGCCAGAATCCCACTCCGTCATTTGATAGGGCTGCTATATTTATTGATTTGTAAGAATAGTCTTACAGACTTTTGTACAGATGAAGTTCAGGATGTTTCATGATCTTCCAATAAAGTGATTGCGGCCTCAAAATCCAGAAGTAGTGAGGATGCGCTGAAGATACGACAGAACTGCTCTCGGAAAGTTTGGGTGCCGCTTGAACTGATACCCAGCGCGCACGGTGACAGGATCACTGACGCGCTCGTGTCATGATAGGAGGAATCCACAATGCAATACGATCTCGTGTTTGAAGGAGGCGGTGCGAAGGGCGCCGTATTCGTCGGCGCCATCCAGGAGTTTGAACGGCGTGGGCATTCGGCCCGGCGATATGTCGGTACCTCGGCGGGGGCGATCACGGCAACATTGATGGCGGCAGGATACACGTCAGCGAAGATGCTGGCAGTCACCAAAGAGAAGACCGTCGATGGGAAGCCTCGGTTTTCGACGTTTATGGACATTGCGGAAGAGTTCGTACCTGCAGACATTGAGAAGAGTCTCACTCAGGAAATGTTCAATCGTGTGGACCTGCCTCTCGTTCCCGCCTGGATCGAGCACCATATCGATAAGGCGTTGCTTTCTCAATTGATGACCATGCCGGTCTATCGAGAATTGTTTTCGTTCGTCGAGCGTGGAGGTCTCTACGCCGGCGACGCCTTTCTGGCCTGGGTTTACGAAAAGCTCGACGCGAGCCCACATAAACTGGCCACTGCCACGTTCGCCGAATTCAATCAGAAAACCGGTAGCGATCTCTCGTTGGTGGCCACCGATACGGTTGACCACGAGATGCTTGTGCTCAATCATCGCACCGCCCCGCAATGCCCGGTGGCCTGGGGTGTCCGCATGTCGATGAGTATTCCCTTCGTCTGGCAGGAGGTATGCTGGAACCAAAAATGGGGCACCTATCAAGGAAAACCGATCGATGGTCATACTATTGTCGACGGCGGAGTCCTCTCGAATTTTCCGCTCCGGCTGCTGACCTCACATGATCCAGATGTTGTCGCGGTGATGGGAAATACTGATCCCGCCGGTGCGCCCAATCTTGGTTTGTTGATCGACGAAACGCGTCAGGTGCCCAACGCCGGCCAGCCGGCAACACCGAAAGCCGACAACAGTCTGAAGGCCGACCTCCTTTGCCACACAAAACGCCTCCGGACCATCCAGCGCATAACGCGTCTGGTGGATACGATGACGGGTTCGTTCGATCAGCGCATCATCGACACGCATGGCCGTGAGGTGTGTCGGCTTCCGGCGAAGGGCTACGGGACGACGGAATTCGACATGAGTGAACAGCGGATGACGGCCTTGATCGAAGCTGGCCGCGTTGCGATGTCAACGTTTTTCGAAACGCCTTGAATACCTATGGATGCTAAAAGCGGTTGCAGTATTCACTAATCGCAGGAGTAGTCCTACAGACTTTTGTACAGATGAAGTTCAGAGTGTTTTCAGGTCATCCATGATGTGAATGAGAAAGCCTGTGGCTGTCGCATCTGGTCCACCGTTCCTTCCACCGCACCTTAGTGCTCCTATGCGGCCACATGAGAATTTACTAACGACTGCGTTAGTAGTTGGTGGAAATGCCTGTAATTAAATTTGCCAAACCTGTCTCTGAAATACACTTTTCTAGAGCAAAGGCGTTCCTATATATCACCCTCTGTGTCATATTCTGTCTCTCGCTCACCGGATGCATTGCTGTTCACTGGAGAGATAAGAATGGAACAATCCAACATCGCGGCGTGCTTCGTTACTCCGTAATCCACACCCAGAGCGCCCGCATCCTCGTCCAGGAAACCATTGGTCTTGACCTCCGGCTCTCGTCCTACGACCCTGGGATATCCCTGGGCTATCGGAAATACATTGCGGCTCAACCAAAGCCGAGAGGATTCCCCGTGTCAGAAGAGACCGGGTACTTCTGGGTTGAGGATCCGGTCACAGACCATGCCGGGCTGTACTTCAAGAAAGTCTACGGGACCGATTTGGGCTTCAACCTAATTTCCAACGGGCTCACATTAGGCTACGACCGAATTACCGTGATTGTTGGACCCAAGCCTGATGAGTCGGTCACAAGCAAAATCGAGTTTTCTGAAGACGATCTTCCTGCCACAAGATTTCACCAGGACAAAGGAGAGCCACAATGACGAAATGCGTACTGCTCTTACTGATGGCGCTGCTGCTCCCCGGATGCGCATGGATCAATGAGAACTTCTATGACCGCCTCTTGTTTGTAGAAGAATCCCACATCGGGCTGAAGGCCAAAGTCGGGATTGACCAAACTCCCGGTGATATCGACTTCGGATACCGTCGGTCCATGGTTGCCTTAATTCCAAAGGCAAACGCTACATCGGACGGCAAGCGGACTAATTTCAAAAAGCCTCCTGAGCAGTCTAACGATCCAGAGAAAACCGACTGTTCATCCAACCTAAATGACACCAATGAACTCCTCTCCGTAATTTCGTCTTTTAATGCTGACGTCCGTTGGTTTGAGTCCACCCGAATTAGCACGTACTTCGCGACGGGCAGAGCAGCTGAACAGACAGCATGTGATCTCCACGCCATTAAGGCTCTTCTCGCGACCCCGAATGACTAAAGGAGACTCAATCATGACCTTCATCCGACTTCTGTGGATTCTTCCTCTGCTGATGTATCTATCTGCATGCAGTTCCTACCAGGGCATGTTTTACGCTGAACACACCCATGTGGGTGCCCAGATCAAGATTAGTCCCCAAACTGACAACAAACCACTGGATGTCAATATTGGTTATGACCGAGGCTTGCTCGCAGTGGTACCTCGGACTGAACCAGGACAAGATGCTGGCTCCGTCATCTCAAAAACTAATCTGGATATCGTCTTCACAACGAACAGTGTGATCAAGAATGTCTTTGCAACTGGCAGAGCAGCGAAGAATATAACCAGGGAAGGAGAAAGGGTTGCGGCCTTGTTTGGTCAGTGTCTGGAAGACGTAGCCGATCTCAAGACGCGAAAGGAGAACGCCCTCTCAAAACTCGACAAGATCAAAACCGAGAAGGACAAACTTAAAGACCTCTATCAGAAAGTCTTTCCGACCAGAACCTACTTCCTACTGACAACCACGCAAGACGAAATGTATCGCGCTCTGCATACGCATATAGGTGCAATCTGTTACCCGGAGGAGGACGATAAAACATTGAAGCTGTATGAAAGCCTCTAAGCAGAAGTGATCTCTTAGCGTAAGATGGATTGGACATATGCTGATTGGTTGGAACCGTAAGGCCCCGGTGGTCTGGACCACTGTTAACCCAGGAGGTCGCCACTTCTGTTGAGGAGAACACCTAGTGAGCCATCACCTCAGGATAGTCGTGGCCTTGATTACATCGGAGTGGCGGTTGGGGGAGTATCTTGAGATACGGGAAGGATTTTCGAGCTAGATAGGATCAGAACCTCTAACGGCAGGAACCCTGCCGCTGTATTCGGACAATGCTTGTCGGTCAATCTCGCGTCGGAGGTTAATGTCCGTGCGATAGAGCAAATCAGTTGCAAGATCAGGTTGTGGCCGGTCGATTATGGGGAGCAATGTCCTGCAACTTAGCTAATTGTCGGAGGTGGTATGCGACAGATGGGTTTGCATAGGTTATTCACAATCGCAATCATGTGTTTTTGTTTTGTTTCGTCATCGGCTTGCGCAATTGTTCGCATCTGGCCGTACGAAAATAAGCCCGTAACAGATTCCGCAGCCGTCTCAACTCATGCCAATTTGCTTGTTCAAGAAAAAGAATGGAAGGATGGTGCATTTGTGGGGCTGGCAATCTCGGGTGGAGGAAGTCGGTCAGCGATCTTTGCCACCGCTGTCATGCTCGAGCTGAAGAAACTAGGCATTCTAGACCGCGTCGACTTTATTTCCTCAGTCTCAGGAGGAGGACTACCCGCTGCATTATATGCGTTAGAGGGTTACCACGGTATTCAGTTCGACGACACCACACTGGATCTTATAGGTCGCAACTTCCAGCAGCGGTGGTTTGGCCGCTGGTTCCTTCCACAAAATATCATCCGGTATTGGTTTGCGGACTTCACTCGTTCGGATATCATGGCACAAGTGTTTGATAACAATCTCTTCGATGGTGCGACCTTCTCGGATTTGAATCCGGATAGACCGAAGTTATTGATCAACGCAACGAACGCGGGTGAGGAGCCAGCCTTTATTTTCTCCGACGAGGAATTCTTAGACCTCCATTCTGATCTATCGCAGTATAGTGTGGCCCGTGCCGTGAATGTGTCCTCGGCTCTACCAGGGGTCTTTCAAAGCATTTCAGTAACAAGGTGGTCATCCCAGCCTCCAGGACCCAGCCGACTCCGTTACAAGCATCTCTTCGACGGAGGCCCGGTAGACAACCTTGGAATAAAAACTATTCGCAAAGTTCTCGATCAAGCTGTCTCATCTCCCTCTCACGACGTAGTATTTCCCAAAAATTGCGCGGTGATAGCGATTGATGCCGCTCAGCGTACCAATGAAGGTGACCCTGCCCATGCTAACACTAGAGGTCCCATTGACTACTTTGTTGATACGGATCTGTTCACTGCTATAGATGTGATGTTCGATGCCAACCGAGTGGGAGTTCTAAAAGGCTTAGGAATTGCTGAGGGTACTGCCGATCAAGATATATTTAGTCAGTTCCCCATCTTGGATAAAGAAAAGAAAAGCAGAGGAGATTGTAACTTCTGGCACATCTCCCTTCGACATTTGAAATATCTGAAAAACCAAGACTGGCTTTACCAATCTCTTTGGGATCAAGCAATGACCATAGAGACCAGCTTCGGGCTTAAACCGTTAGACCGGGCTGCCTTAATCGAGGCAGCGCATCATCTCGTGGCTGATGGCGCACTGATGGCAAAGGGGAATAGCTCTCTGCGGTTCCTTTTCAGTAAGGAGGGGAAATAGACTCTTGATTGAGGTGGAAAAGGCTGGATGGTCTATTGTGACCCCATTCCTAGAAGACCAGACCACACCAAAGTTTAGGAATCATATTTCATGTGGTCAAGATTAATGTGAAGACGTCATCCTAAGGACCCAAATGAACCTCTAAAGGGGTGAGTACAATGACACTGATTAGAAGGTGGCAGTTGACGAAAGTGTTAGTGGGAGTGACTATTTTGACGGTCTTAACGGGGTGTAACACAGTCGTTGTTCATGGTCCTGACCATGTTCGGGGAGCTCTTGGGGAAAATGAGCGAAATGAATTGGCAAAGATTAATGGCCAGGTGGGAACAGTTTTTAAAGAAGAGGCCCTCCTCTATCCAAGTTCCTCGACGTCCAGACCAAAGGTATGTGTTGCCTTTTCAGGAGGAGGAATCCGTTCCGCCGCTTTCAGCATTGGAGTGATGAAAGGGCTCCATAAATTGAATTTGACACGGGAACCCAGGACTGAAGTTGCCAAGGGGTACTTTGATCAAGTTGATATGATGTCAGGAGCATCGGGAGGGGCTTATGCGGTGACGTGGTACTACATGAACCAGATGAAAGGAGGGTATACACGCGATACAATTTTTGGATCTGAATCGTTGGGATATCTGAAAGAACATGCCGACTTTATTGATGCACCGTTTATTACGGCGGCAACATTCTCCGATGTTGTGCTAATCCCATTAAATTTGCTGGCAAATGGAGTTTTTGGCTGGCATTGGAATACCAGCTTTATTGCCACCTCCATGTATGAACACGCCGTAACCCGAACATTCCACAATGGGCAAATAGCCAAGCTCAAAGAACTCCTCCCATATTTGGAAGCCCGAAAAAACACCAATGACCCATTGCCAGTTCCTATAGTGACAGCAACGTGGAGGGTGGATGAAGATCAGAGCAATGAGGGTGCGAAGATGTCCAATACGGTGTTCGAAGTCACACCTCTTCGATACGGGTCCGAAGGGCTAAGGTACAGTCATGCCGGGAATTCATTCCCATTCGTGGATATCGCAGAGCTCGTCGAAGTATCCGGTTCCGCTGTAGATACGGCGCAGGGGGTGCCAGGAGCTTCTGAGCGAGTGGTATTCTCTGCATTAAATATCGATACAGGACGATTTTTTGATAACGATTACAGGGGACGCAGTCAAGGACAAGATGCGAGAGGATTTTGGAAAAAGCTCGGGTGGTACGCCTCTCCTTTTCCAGCGTATTTCATCTCACATGCCTACTTGCGCGATGCATATGGCGAGCGAATGTACCTATCCGATGGAGGCCATGCGGAAAACTTAGCAGCATGGCCTCTCATTCGCCGACTTTGCGAAAATATTATTGTCGTTGATGCTGAATATGATCCGAACTACACATTCGGGTCCTATTTTCGACTGAAACACGCAGTCGAACAAGAAATGCATGTGGCAATGCAACTGCAGCCTGAGGTGGGTGATTTAGATGTAGATAAAATAGAGCCGGAGCTGGAGAAAGGCCGAACCTTACAGAACCTGGAAATAGATAAGTGGCAGCGAACGATTTCAGCCAAACTCTATCCCCATGCCAAAGCGGTCATTGCTGGATCGATAGGCCCTTTTCCGATCGAAGGTCAGTTGCAAGGTAAGATCGAGGATCTTACCTTGCACGTCACCTATATCAAGATGGCGCTAGATGAATCTCTGAATGATTCCGAGCAGCGGAAAGAATATGGACAGGAGGCCAGTGAGTATTTTAAAGCCTCGCGATCCAATACCTGCGAGAAGCGCCCCTATATTCTTTCGCATTTCTGGCCATGCTCATTTCCACAATATCCCACACTTCATCAGAACTTTTCTCCGGAGCAATTTTCCGCCTATGTTGGCTTAGGAGAAAACATTGTCAATAACCAGATTCGCTATGAACTAAGCTGTAACCGATTAGTCCCTCGTCGTTGGGCTGGATGTAGCCCGCAGAAATAGGGTGGCACCCACTGGAACAGGGGACCCATTCGCCACTTGAGATACTTGGCTCTGACTACCTTGCATGGCGGTACAAACGCTGGGGCAGTTCATTCGCCAGACTCGATCAAGAACCTCTTCGGCGCCGGGAATCCCCACAACCCCAGCAATCCTTACGGACGCGGCCTGGCATTGAAGGGCGGAGGTTCGGCTGTCGCCGGAAAGTCTAAACGGTACACGATGAGCCCCTGACTAGTTTTCTGAGTGGCAACTGTCCTATTACTCCTAGGTGTTGACGGTGTGTCAATTATAAACGGTCTCACCAGAAGGGACTCACTCCATTTTGCGATGCTATTTCTTCTCTTTTCGCCCGTTTAAGACAAAGACTGAGACGTCTGATTAAGCGGCTGCTCGTGTTTGCCTCCCACAGGGGTTAACAGATTAAGAAACTCATCGAGTATCGGCGCTTCTCTATTTTCTACCACCGAAATGGGACTAGAGAGTAGGGAGCGGAGAGCTAACAGGAGATGGTGGTGGTCGACGGATCCTTTTCACGCGACGGAGCGGTGTGGGAAGGTCCGTCGGAGGACTGGAGGCCTCTTCTGATGGGTTCTTCGTGTTCCCGGCACTATCTGCGGAATTGGGGAAGAACACATTCAATAGCCAAAGCAGAATTCCCGGAGCATTCACAAACGTAAATCCCCCTGCGATGATGACGAGGCCCAGCACCGCGAATTCTATCCATTCCTCCTGCTGCTTGGCTGCTTTTGCGGAATCCTCAACCTCCCAGTCAGTCACGCGGGCCTGGAGCACGGCATCAATGGATGCATATGCCTCGGACATGGATTCCTCTCCAGTGAGGGCCGCATCGAGCGGGGTGAGTATTTCATCCATGATGTGAATGCGCTGGACCAGTGAGAGCGATCGTGTGTGGAATAAGACGATGGCTCGTCGTCGTGCTTCAGTGAGGAATGCATTTTTCTTCTTGGTGCGTTCCTGTTGTGTCCGATCATGCTCAAGATGTTCGGCACGTTCGCGATCTTCTGCTTCCTGAGCCCGTCGCGTCTCCTTCTCCTTTCGACGCTGGAAGGAGGCGTAGACTCGGTCACGAACGCTTGCCACGAGTTCGCGCACCTCCTGAGGTGTGAACTCATCGAGTGGCTCATTTCTCAATTCCCGATCAATCGTGAGCCTGGCTTCGGTGCGCATTTCCGCTGTGACGGTGCCTGTGAGCGGCCAGTGGTGATCGATCGCCTGGATTTTCGCAGCCTGTAACACTCGCCGTATCCGCTGTTGGGCCGTTTCCCGAGGCTCCCCCGTCTTTGAGGCCCGCAATCCCGCCCCTTGCAAGGCTTGCATGAATGGCGCAAACGGATCGTTTGTGTGTGGGGCAACGGGGTTGGAGGCGATGTCGTTGGATCCGGGTGTGCCTTAGGCACTCCTTGCCTAAGGGAAGCAGCCGATTTCTGCTCGAGTTTGTGTTGCCGGTATGCGGCGCACCATTTGAGATGGGCATAAAATGATTGGGGAGAAGGGAAGTCATCGCGCAGGCAAAAACGACATGTGTGCATGGGAATACCTCCTTGTTTACACGTTGGTCGCGAGGCCGATTTCGGCCCGTTCGATTCTTCCCGCTTCTAGAGTGGCGATACTGTTGCGGAGATGCTGAGGTGCCAGATGCGCATAGCGCATGGTCATGCGAATATCTCGATGCCCGGCGAGGGCGGCGACCTCCGGCAGCGAGACACCAGCCTGCACAAGCCGACTGATGAAGGAGTGCCGCAAGGTGTAGAGGCAGATGTCGCATACACCGGCCTTGACCGCCGCACGTTGTAAGGCTCGATTGACCTCGGCGCAGGTATACGGATGACCTGCTGTTGAGATAAAGAGATGTTCGGAGCGAGCGCGCTCGAGATACCGATGGATGATGTCGGCCGCTCGCGTCGTCAAGGGAATCGTGAGTGGGAGTTTTTTCGTTTTGGTGTGCTCCCTTGGGATGTGCAGACATGTGTGTCCTCGCTGCACCCATGCGCATTGGAGTCCCACGAGGTTTCCGGGCCGGAGACCCGAATCGAGTCCAACAATCACGATGTCGCGAAGCCAGTCAGGACAGTGGGCGAGGAGTCGCATCTCTTCGTCGTCAGAGAGCCACCGCGTGCGGGCGGTCCCTTCTTGATTCAACACAATTCCTACAAAAGGAGAGCGGGTTGTCCACGTCCATCGAACCGCGCAGCGAAACGACGGTTTGAGGACACCCAATTCTTTCGAGATCGTTGCGAAGCTGACCTGGGCGCGTCGCTCGGCCATATATTCTTCGATCTGCAGCGTGGTCAGATCCCTCAGAAGCAGTGTTCCCCATCGTGTGACGAGCTTCGCCAAGATGAGACGATCGCGTTGTTGAGAACCCACGGACTTTCGGCCCGACACCATCTTGACGTAGTGGGCAATCAGTTCGGCTACGGTGTGGTCTCCGTCGGGAGGGGGGCACCCAGCCAGCGTGTCCGAGCGACCTCGGTCTTCCACGCACAGAAGAACTCTTCCGCGAGTGGCCGGTCCTCCACCATGGTATTCACACGGACGCGCTGTCCGTTCACTTGGAGCGACATCCACCACGTGCGGCTATCAGGACGTCGATAGATTCCCACTATCGCCGCTCCTTTCGTGCTCCCAGATCGGCGGTCGGAAGCCGGCGCTCGCTCGGAGAACTCTGTGGCGACGCGTGCCGCTTCGTGACTTGTCGGATGGCGTGTGCACCCGCTCGTTGGAGCGTGACACGAGAGACAGTGGGTATTGGGGATGGTAGAATGGAACGCTTCTCGAAGGGAGCCAGCTCGGGGACCATGCGTGACCGATCCTGGATCCAACGCTCGAGATCAGCTCGCACGAATCGAATGGCGCCGTTCAACCTGACGCTCGGGATTTTTCCCATTGCCGCCCAGGCATAGGCGGTCGAACATTTAATGCGGAACCAGCGAGCCACCTCAGTGGCAATCAACAGCTCTGAAGGAAGTTCGGGCATGATGGCGCATGGTGCCAGAAACACGTCTCCTCCGAGCTTGGGAAAAGTTCCCTCGTAAGAGCGTGAATGCACGCACGAAATCAGGAGTGATCAAAAATGAACATCGTGGGGGACGCCATATTGGGGCTGGCCTGGACGCGATGGATTCAGCGTATTCGTCGCATGGGGAAGAAAGAATGGTGCGAGGGGATCGATGTGCGTTGGTTGACCGGTGAACAGTGGTTGCGGCTGCTCACCGGAGAAACCAATATGGGCGGGTTCATGGGATGGTGTGCGAACTGTCGAACGGGGAAGTGTCGGGAGACCAGCTGTCATCAGTGCGGCGCTGTGCTCCTGCTGTTCGACGAGCCCTTCTGGTGTCGAACGAGTCACAAGATTCGGCTGGCGCTTCAAAAGGACAGAACCCTGCTGTCTCGCGTCAAAAGTGAACGAGAGAGTCTCTATCGCAACCGGTGCCAACCGATGTTCCCGTCGTCACTTGCATGGCTTCTCAAGGCATGGGAGCAAGCCCCTCGCCCTCCTCACCGGTCCTTCGACCCGCACGCCCACTATCTCGCCACAAACTCGATTGGATCTCTGCGGAGATTAGGACTGTCGAAAGAGGAAAGTATCGACGTGTTGAGCACCGACGACTTCCCAGATGGTCAGTTTGAACGACAAGGGAAGGACTACGCCAAGATTCCCGGCGAGGATCTTCGTAAACTGGGAGAGGAGTTTCGCCGAGCGGTCGGGGATGTACCGGGCTCTGCCCTAGATTTGGGTGAGATGGGGCGATCGATGGCATGGGTCAATCGCCAGAGAGCTGTCCCAATGGCGCGCTTGAATGGAGAACGAGTGCGCACACGAAATCCTGTGCGAGTAGATTCTAGACGTGAATTGTGCGAACCGTAAGTGTAATCCGTTCTCTTTTCATGCTCGTCGATAGACCTCCCATGCCCCAGTGTGTGCCTTCTCCAGGCACGATCATTTCCTTCACGCTAGTCCGTTGAGGCATTTCATAGCCTCTTGTCGTCGGCAGGCTGTGCGCCACCAAGGACATCGAGCAATACCCAGGTGAGCGCCATGATCCCGAGAAGGAACCCACCCTCAATGATCCCAAGTGTCATGGCAGACGGCTTCCTTTATCGATGGATTTGCCCGGATTATTCATGAATGCCTACGGACACCATCCGATCCTCCCGGCTTCTAATTCGTTCTTGCTCAGTGTTTTCGATAGACTGTAAATAGTCCTCCTATGCCGTAGCCCTCGATTGTCGGGAGAAGCGTTCGTGTGGTTCCTTCCCGTTGGAGGGATAAATCGGTTGTGCTGAAAGATGTCGCGAACTATCATCCAGATGATTCCTACCAGGCTCAATAGACCGGACCTCAGATAAGTCAGTATCGAGCAAGCCTCGAGCCTAATCAGAAACGCGCATATCCTCGCCGTCCGACTGTGACTTTTCGAGAATTTCACCCTGAGTTGGCTATCACAGGAGGATCAAGGGGGGGCTATGTGGATTGAATACGATTCGGTGGTGAATCAAATTTGATTTTCAGGATCAAATCGAATCCTTGACCCAAAACCCGAACAGGAGGCCAACGGCAGCTTGTCAAGCCGGCCAGGCTGTGCATGAGAGAGGACTGGGCATGGAAGCGGAAGGAAAAGCGGAGCGCGATGGGCATGGGCGGCTCGCAGGGAGGCGTCTTGTAGGATGGATGCGAACAAAGGCGCAAGGACTACAAACGCGACCTGGCCGAGATTTAGGGGAAAATGGGTGTATTTACCAGGACAATTGTTGTGGACATCGCTAGTGAGCCGGTACAATTTCCCCCACGATGGCTCTCTCACTCTCTCCCTTGATCCGCTTCGGTACCTCCACCTGGACCTACGAAGGCTGGCAAGGACAGATCTACCATCGGGGATACCCCAAGAGCACGTTTATGCGTGAGTGTCTGGGCGAGTACTGCCAGTTTCAGTACCAAGGTGTGCCGCTATTCAGAACTGTGGGCAACGACTCGACCTTCTACCGACCTCCCACCGCCAACCAACTTCGGCACTACCTCACTCAGATCCCCGAAGACTTTGACATGTGTTTCAAAGTGTGGGAAGGGATAACCATTCCGACCTATGCGAACCACGCCCGCTATGGTGTGCGAGCCGGTCAACCCAATCCACGCTTTCTTGATGCCAAGCTATTTCAAGAGTTGGTGTTGTCGCCGTACCGAGAAGCGAAATTCGAGCCCCATACCGGCGCGTTCTTGTTCGAGTTCCAGCGTCACGGTATGTCCGCAGATGAATTTTGTGCGCGGCTTGATCAGTTCTTCCTAGAGTTGCCTCGCGAGTTCCGCTATGCGGTGGAGATTCGTAACCCCGGACTTCTCGGGATGCCCTACTCCCTGATGCTGTCACGGCATGGTGTCGCTCATGTGTACAATCACTGGTCCAGCATGCCGTTCCTCTCAGACCAACACACACGGATGCAGGGGTTCAAGGCGGCGTTCACGGTGCTGCGACTCCTGACACCCTTGGGAATGTCCTATGCGGCGGCGAAAAAGCGAGCGGAGCCGTACACGAAGATTGTTGAGGAGTTACCGCAGATGCGAAGAGAGACGGTGCAGTTAGTGCGGCAGGCTGTCGGCGAAGGTCGGCGCGCGTATGTACTCGTCAACAATCGGGCGGAAGGCAATGCGCCGTTAACCGTAGAAGGATTGGTGGGAATGTTGAGAGAGTAGCGCCTCTCGGCAATAGGCTCAGGCCGCCATGTTTCCCCATCTTGACTCCCTCCTCTGATCACTGATCTAATTCGCTTTCCGTATGAAACGGAGTATTCGGGTATGCCACCGAATCCCGACCTTCCTACTACTTCAGTTCTCCTCATCGATGGGAAGGACACCGACCGCAAATACTTCACCGATCAACTAAAGGGCCGCTCACCCGACTACAACATCCTTGAAGCCACTAATGGGGAAGACGGGCTGATCCTCTCTCGGTCTCGGCGGTTTGATTGCGTCGTGGTCGCACTCGAGTTGCCCGATCAATCAGGATTGAAGGTATTGGTGGACCTCGTTCCGATAGCCAGTAGACCGAAGGTGGCGGTTGTGATGCTCACCAAACGTCTTCAGCGCGGACTCGGCGAGATCGCTCGGCAAAATGGGGCCTATGCCTGCTTTGTAAAACAAAGTATGTCGGGCGAGGATTTGGACCGAGCCATTGAGCGTGCGATGGCGTTTGTGGGACAGATGCCCAAGGAAGATCGGTCCTGGCCTATCGGTTAGTCGATCCGAGTAATGTTGGAGGACAGTGCAGCTTTATAGAGGCGAACAATTGTTTTCCCGCATACGCGGCAGTGATACATCCTCCCCTTGTCACTGTAGGCCCAGGAGGACACTTCCTGGGAGAGATGTGGACAGACTGGTAGCGGATTTCCATGCTGGTTCCACTTGGCTCTGAGTTCAGCTGCTAGCACATTCGTCATATCTGACCCCTGTGGGTTGCTGGAGTGTGAGGCGTTCGACGGCCCAGATGTGTTGACACGTCACTCAACACTGTCACTGGAGAGCGCTCTGTACCAGCAGCAGTTGTGATAGCGGTGTATGGCCTGTCATGATACCTTATTCTGGACCTCCACCATCGATATAGCGAGCTTTATGAATAATCTGGGCGTGACAGAATGTTGAGCAATCGTATTGACGTAATCAGAATACGCCTGATCTAATCTCAGCCTACGACTGGCGATGGGCGGAATGCCGCAAGGTCCAGATATTCCACCCATGTCAATCCTGCTTATTGATGGCAGTACGAACCAGCGCACCTACTGGGCCGAGCAACTGAGGCTTTGCTCCTCCGACTACGAGATCGTTGAAGCCTCCGATGCTCAATCGGGGCTGGATCTCTACCGGTCTCGGCGAATTGATTGTGTGGTGCTCGACTCTCATTGCCCGATCAATCGGGCTTCAAGGCACTCGTCGGGTTCGTGTCATTCGCGAGCAGGCCGCACGTTGCGGTGGTGGTACTCACCCTAATGACACAGCCAGGGCTGTGGAGGTTAGCCAAGGAAAACGGGGCCTATACCTGCTTGGTAAAAGAATTCACGTCGGGCCAGGATTTGGATCGAGCCATTCAGCGTGCAGTCGCGTATGTGGGACGGATGCTCAAGGAAGATCGATACCGGCCTAGCTAGTCTCTCACGTTCACCACCCAGACTCCGCATCATGAGGAAGCTGAACGGTTGATTCGTTTGCTGTCTTCAGCTAGCTTTTGGTGGGTCTGTAGAGACCGACGCAGGAACAGGTCTGATATTTTGGCCAGGTGTGAGGTGTCCGTTGGATGGATCAAGTAGAAATCTGTCGGAAGTACGAGCGGTGTTCCAACGTCAGCCAATGAAGTGGCAAGGGATCGTGGAGAGTCTCGGTGAAGAGTTCGCTTGTCCGTTACTCGAGGTTGAACGGATGTTGAGTGCCGCCGCACAGGAGCTTGAGCAGGGGGCACAGATCAAAGAGTTTATCCCGGTCTTGGCCGTCAAGGAAGTGAAAGGCTTCCTGAGAGGGTACCGGCCTACCTAACATCCACGTTCTGCTCTCTTCTCAGAAGAGGGAGAAACAAAATACAGACCTAGGCTGCATGACTGCGGGATGCGAGCAGGCACGTGAGCGTGTCTATCAGCGAATGCAGCGAGGGGCCCTTGACGATCCACTCGCTGACCCCCAGAGCGCGGACCTCCCGCTCTGGTTCGGGGGAACGGTCTCCAGCCAAAACAATCACCGACTGTTCGGCATTCATGTGGCGTATCTGGTGGAGGATCGCGACCCCATCCCTCTCCGGTATGGTCAGATCGAATACTACGACATGGGGGTGTTCTCGTCGATACACGGCTAGACCGTTCTTGCCAGTGTCAGCACGTAGTACCTCGTATCCCTGTCGACGAAGTACCGTATCGACAATCATTCGAAAGGTCGGTTCATCGTTAATAACCAGGACCTTCACGATGATCCCCTCCTGATCTCGTCATTCCAACCCCCCCCATGTTGTTCTAAAACTACCTACGAGAGAATCGGCCCTGCGATGACCTCATGGTGTCTTGCCAAGTCGCGTCGAGTGGGTTTGGTAGAGAGGGACAAACCTCGCCCCACATCTCGTCACACAGACTCCGTGCACGTAGCCTCCTGGTGCCAGACTGTGCCCCCCCACAGTAAAGTAAGCACTCAAGACTAGTCCGGTATTAATAGAAAGTTCAAAAGGCGGCGCGATCAGTCGCGCACTGAGCTCAGGAGTCGACGCGAGCCATCGCGCGTGACGTGCCGCTTTCTTTCCTTGGGTTCACAAGGGACCGGCAGCACATCCCACATTCCAATGAGTTGCAACTGAGCAGGTGAAACGAGGTCGCGCGGCACGGCTCGTGCTGTTTCTGAACATTAGAGGCACGATCCCCGCATCACGTGGTGGATCGTTAATGTGCTGGAAAGGAGTCACATCATGACGATGATAAATGAGGTGTTGCTCAATGGGTCGCTGTACGTCTGTTCGCTTGGTGTCTTGGCCCTGGCCTGGGCCCGTTTACAGAGACGAGATCGGTGAACGCGGCGTCGACAATGTGCAGGTATCGTGACGTGAACCAGACGCGCACCCACACCCAGGGTGATCGTGTGGAGGCAGAAGTCACCGTACAGAAAGAATCTCGCGCTGTGGGTGCGTGCACTTCCCTGAGTCGCTGTTGCTAAATCGGGATTCCCGAGAAACGAGACCCCGCCACAGCCCGTACCAGCCAACTTTCGTCGTAGAGGCAGTTTCTTCCGTCGCGAGAGCGTGTCACGGAACCTTGATCTCGCTGCGATGTGTCCGTAACTCTCAAGTGGCATGCTTGGAGGGGACTCAGCGAGACCGTTCTTCAATGGGGAGGAATGGGGATGAGGCCGTGGTTAGAAACCGCCCTCAAAGTCGTCGTCATGGGCGTCACCATGTGTAGTGGCATCACCGTGCCCAGAGACGACGCACCTCGGGAGGATGAGGGGCATGAAAGAGGGCGGGGTACGAGAGAGTCCCAACAGAAGTTGGACCACGCAGCCTAATCGATGGTGCACCATGGACTGGAACGCCAACGCTCCGCGGCTGCTCGGTAAGCGGGCGATCTATCTCCAAGCTGACGGACCATTCGCCTTGGTCACGCCGTGCAGAACTCGTGCATGCGCTCTGTGGCCAACGAGAGCGGACGCAGAGCATGCCATGAATGGAGCCACACTGTGTGGAGACGATTGTCACGGCGTGTCTCTTCTCTACATAACATAGCGGACCTAGAAGCGCCGACTGCGTAATGCGATCCCCAACATCCCCTTGATTGACCAGCCCCCAGTTGTTACCGCTTCCTAATCACACAACGAAGGGGTGAAACCCGTGAGCTCTACAACCCGTGATACGTTGTGCGCCTTGGCTACGCACAAGCCGGTGACGATTCTTCTCGTGCGTCCAGACGGAATCGGAGATCAGATTCTCTGCCTGACCGTGGCGTCTGCTGTCCGTCGTCACCTTCCCACGGCTCGCATCGCCTTTCTCTCGAGTCAGACTGCCGCGCCGATTCTGGCTCATCACCCCGATCTCGATGAGATCCGGACGGTGTCGGGACAGGAGCCGTTTGCGGAGCTTGTCGCACTGTTTCAGGACATCGATGCCGCCGTGTTTTTAAAACCATTCCGCCGTCTGATGCTGGCGGCCGTGGTCGCTCGAGTCCCTCTTCGAGTGGCGACAGGCTATCGATGGTATAGCCTACTCGCCAATCGCAGGATCTATCAGCACCGAGCGGATTTTTCTCGACATGAGAGCGAATACAACCTGCAATTACTCACGGGATTGGACATAGAGCCTGGACCAGTCGTTCGTCCCCGACTGATGTTGACCCCAGAAGAAAGGCAGTGGGCCCAGGCTCGACTGGCGGACATTCCCCAGCCACGCATTGTCATCCACCCAGGAGGGCTTTCCGCTCGCCACTGGCAGATGCGCCATCATGGGGATCTGGCCAAACAGCTGGTCGGCAAAGGCTATGGAGTGATCTTGACCGGTAGTCACGCCGAGCATGAGCAATGGGAGCGTGAATGTGGACGATCAGGTAACCTGGGCGCACACGTGTTCGACTCGATGGGTCAACTGACCATCCGGGAGCTGATGGCGCTCATTAGGAGCAGCCAGGTTGTGGTATCCGGAGCCACTGGTCCCGCACATATGGCGGCCGCGTTGGACGTACCCACGGTGAGCATTTTCGATCCGCGTCGCAACAACACCACCGTGCGCTGGAGACCACTGGGCAAGGGTGTCCTCCTGCGGCCCGACGTCCCGACCTGCGAAAAGTGTATCTACGAAGCCTGCCCCTATTGGGATTGCTTAGATCAGGTCACGGTTGAAGAGGTGAGGATCTGTATCGACGAAGTGGTTGGGCGATCGGTGTGGTACAAATCGTCCAGTCATGCGATTAATGTCTGATCCGTCCTTTATGAAACCGATGGTGTGCCCCACTTACAATGGGGACAGTTCTTCTCACCGCTGTGACCCTCGTTTTTCCCTGCGGAGTCGGGCCCTACACGTAACGAAAACTTAATCCCCGCTTAAGGACTCGGTGCTCAGCGTAGTGTAGATATCTCTGCGTCATGTTGACTAGTACCTTCCCCCTTGCGGGTCTACGCGACTCGGTGCTCATCTGTCTGAAGTCCGAGTCGTTCGCATACTCGATCAAGCACGCCTTGGAATCGGGCGGCTATCGCAGTACGGCGGTCACCACGGACTCCCATGCCTTCACCGCCGCGAGCACGAACATCCCCTCTGTGATGATTCTTGACCGTCGATCCGATTCCATTACACATTTCCGACGGAGTAGCCAGTGGAGCACGGTGCCCATCGTCGCCGTCCAAGAAGGACACCTCTCCAGCCAGGATGAAGAGTGTCTGCACGCCTATGATCAGGGCATAGATTTGGTCGTAGGCAGTCAGAGTGTCCGTGAACTGGTCGCCCGAGTACGCGCCATCCTTCGACGTCAAGAGGCCGACGGCGCACCGAAGGTCCAGTATCGCGCGGGAACGCTTCGGATGGACCTCGATCGTCACGAAGTGCTGGTCAAGGGCCAGGCCGTCGAGCTGACGCCAAAAGAATTCGAGATTCTCAAGCAGTTTCTCGAGTCCCCTCACCGCGTGTTCTCCCGCCAGGAGATGCTCAATCGGGTCTGGGGAGAGGGCTATGCGCTCGATGTGCACATCCATGGGCTGCGGCAGAAGATTGAACAGAACCCGACCCGTCCGGCCCTCCTGCTCACCGTCAGGGGCATTGGCTACAAGCTGCGGGCGTAGGGACTCCGGAGAGTTTCCCCTCAACTCTTCACCTCACACTTTTCAGTCCAGAGGTGCACCCATGGATGGGTCAAATCCTCAGGTCCCTTCAGGTCTCTGTGGCATCATGGTGATCCCGATGAGGAGAAATTATCATTTGCTTCGGTCGCAAACCGATCACGCGCAGGCCAATTCCTCAAGTTCCACCTGGCCTACTTTTCGGGTTTTGGGTCAATTCCCACCGGATTAGAACGTGAGTCGATCATAGATGGCCGTCACGGATCCACAATCTTAGACATGGCTTTGCGAGTGATCGGCGGGAGGGGGTCGGAGCCGCGTGACACGTTGGGCATCCGTGCGGTGCGGGAGCGTATGGTGTGGGTACCTATCCTCAGCAGCCTTTGAGCTCCTGTGTCTGGCACTGTTGCGCGAGTCGCTGGGCTTCTGCAATCTCGTCGGGAGTCATTTTCATGCCAACCCTGTCGTGCTCTTGTGCCGCCATCTTGTTGCCCTGCGCTGCCGCCATACTCAGCCACAGATGCGCCTCGATCACATCCTGAGGTACCCCCCATCCCGTGGCATACAGCACCCCGAGGTTGTACTGGACCATCGCGTCCCCTTGATGTGCTTTCCTCCTGATATAGGAGTTCTGCTCGTTCCTCATGACCTCGTCAATCCCTTCTTACGATTCCACGCGCTAGGGATTCAGGGTCACTCGCTCAGCCCACTGAGCGAGAGAAATTCCTGCACACTTGAAAAATGAGTTACGGATGGCGATTCTTGTAATTTGCTGAGATGTACGGTGTACCCATGAGCCTCATCGAGTTCTCCCGTTACCAGTGTCCTCAAATTCCGTCCATCAACCCAGAACTGTCCTTCAGGAGCAAGCAGCACGATCCCCCAATGATCCCCCCACTTCTCCACCGTATTGACGTGGTTCTCCGTCACCGCCCACCACCCCTGTGTGGCGAGGTGAAGCGACACGTCGACACCGGCCTTTCCTCGCTCTAAGCGGAAATGATGGCCCCTCCTACTCCTTCCTTCATTCCTCATGATTGTGATGCCAGCCCCTCGCAGCGTTGAGAGGAACTGTTCAATCAAGGCGTCAGCTTCGTGCTTCTCCGCAAGAATTTGCTTCCTGATCAAGGATAACGATTCCTGGAGGGATGTCTTTCTTATTGAGCCATACTGTTTCAGGAGCACGCGTATCATGGGGATGCCTCCTGAGCGTTCGTCTGGACTGCGCTAGGACCTGACACCGTATGATTATGGCGCGTTGAGGATGAGGATAAAATTAAGCTTGAATCAAGATCGGATTACGTTTGGAGGGGTTTGGGGCACCTTCTGGAGGCAAGGGTCGATCGCTCTGGTCGAGTGAGGCAGGGGGATTGCGATCACGGTGAACCGACGACGGACTCGACTCAGTAGCCTTTGACATCCAAGGCCTGGCCTTGAGTCGCTAGCCGTTGCCATTCAGCAACCTGTCCGGGAGTCCTACTACGGGGGACTTACTCTCGATGGTTTGCCGCTTTGAAGGTCTGCGTTCCGCTTCATATACCGCTCGATGGCGTCCCGGCCATTTGCGGCAGTCACCGTGTCCTTCAACATGAACCCTCGTGATTCAAGATGAGCCTGTTGCCATTTCAGACCATAGGCTCCAAAGAGCACACACTGCACCACGCTTCCCACATTGATGAGGAGATTGGCTGGCTCCATTCCCATGCTCGCAGCCGCAATGCCCCAAATCGCAACGAACGCGCCTAACACGCCAAAACCCACTGCCCACATCTTTTTGGATAGCGCCCAGAAGGGACCAAACCCGCACGCATTCCACGACCAACCTTGCTCAGTAGCCTCATAGCCTCCTTGAGGACTTGCATAGACCTTGAATCGTTTCACGTGTCAGGTCCTTTGATATGTTAACGCAGGTTCATGATTGCCAGAACACGTCAGGATTGTGCCCACGCATGAAGGAAAGTTCAATGAATTCTGGAGCGGTTTTGGAGCATCTTTTGAGGGGGATGGGCTGGTCGCTACGGCTGAGTGAGAAGAATATGGGCAATGCCCACTGTGAACGTGGAGTTCGGGGGAATGATGAGACGGCGATGGACCATTCTCAGTATCCTCTCGTGCTTCCATTGCCCGATTCTCTCACGGAGGAGCGGGGTCCTTATGCCGACAGGTGCCGCAGCAGCCAGAATAATCCGCCAGCCAAGATGATCGACATGGGCAAGGTCAAGATCCAGGCGGTGAAGATGTTCCGAACGGTGGCCCACTGGAGGCCGGACCGATTGGCGGCCATCGTGCCCGCCACCCCTGAAGAGAGGACTTGCGTGGTGCTGACTGGGAGACCGAAGAGGTCGGCGGCGCCGATCGTGGACATGGCCACGAGTTCCGCCGCGCCTCCCTGCCCATAGGTAAGGTGCGCCTTCCCGATCCGTTCCCCCACGGTCACGACGATGCGTTTCCACCCCACCATGGTTCCGAGTCCGAGCGCGATGGCCACGGCAATCTTGACCCAGGTCGGGATGAATTTTGTGGCTCGATCCAGCGCCGTGCGATAGGCCTTTAAAATCTGACCGTCCTCGGCGGTGAAGGCCGGAGTCTTCACCTTCTCCATGCGTCGGAGCGTTTCACTGGTCAAATACATGTCATTTCGGATATTGCCTCGCATCTCGTTCGGCACGTTCCCATAGGTCCCGTATTGCGCTACATTGGTCGCAATCTGTTGCACCAGTGTCCCGAGCGACGAGACGGTGTCCGGATCGAGTTGGCCCGACCTGATGTATCGGGTGACCACGGCCTGAGGCTCTTCACGTGCGCTTAGGCGAATCCCCTGTTCCTGATGCGCGAGCACGTTGGTGGCTTGCTCAGACACGGCCAGAAAGCTTTGGACTTCCGCTACCGGCACAGCCAGATTGAGTGCGTAGGCCATGGGGACGGTTCCGATGAGAATCAGCATGATGAGTCCCATCCCTTTCTGGCCATCGTTCGATCCATGGGCAAAGCTCACGCCCGTGCAGGTCAGGATGAGTAAGCCCCGAATCCAGCGAGGCGGAGGCTGACGACCTTCCGGCGCACGAAAGAGGGTCGGATTCTTGGTCAGGCCCTTCATCAGCAAGAGCACCAGGGCCGCACACGTGAAGCCGATCAGCGGCGAGAAGAGGAGTGAATAGCCTATCTTGGAGGCTTGGCCCCAGTCCACCCCACTGGTCGCGCTCCCCGACTGCATGAGTTCGTTGACCAAGCCCACCCCGATAATGGATCCGATTAGGGTATGCGAACTCGACGCCGGTAGACCCAGATACCAGGTCCCCAGATTCCAGAGGATCGCGGCCAGTAACAAGGCGAAGACCATGGCGAAGCCCGCGGCACTGCCAACCTGGAGAATCAGTTCCACCGGCAGGAGCGCGATAATTCCGAACGCCACGGCCCCGCTTGAGACCAACACACCCACGAAGTTCCAGAGGCCGGACCAGACGACAGCCACATGCGGAGGAAGTGAATGCGTGTAGATCACCGTCGCGACCGCATTCGCGGTGTCGTGGAAGCCGTTGACGAATTCAAACCCGAGGGCCACGAGCAGCGCAAGCCCTAGTAGGGCATACGGGAGTTGCGTGCTGAAGCGAAGACCCTCGAGGTCCAAAAGCAACGCACGCCCGGCATAGATTGCTCCGGCTGCAAGCAAGACACTGATCACCAGTACCGTGACGCGACTTGACGTGAGCGTGAGACTGGGTGACACCGCCGGTGAGTCGTGCATCGTAGGTTTCTGAGAAGGGAAGCAGGGGCCGACCACACTGCCTGCCATCTTCTATGTCCGATGTTACTAATCTGTTAAGACATTACTCACTGATTGTTACGAAAGGATGGGTTTCCTGATCCCTGGCCCGCTTTAACTGGTCACCTGGCCGCTGGAATGGCTCAAAACAATTTGTTTTTGGAACAGGCGGAAGGATACGTCAACGTCCTAGAAAAATCGACTTCTCGGGTCTTGAGTTGGGGAGGGGGGGTTGAACACCATGCGCAGACAGGACTCGAACGAGGTATACGTTGCGGTCGTATAGCAGACCCATTTTCCGCTCATCCTGTGTCGCTCAATCTCACTCATGTTGAACTTGTCATAACCAGCCGGGAGTTCCCCCCTGACACGGGACCACTTGCTCAGACATCGTGTGATGCTTGGGAGGAATCGTTTCGCTTCCAAGACAAGTCAATATGGGCAATGTGGCCTCGGAAAGGTGTGACTGAAAGGGGAAAGCCGATCCCAGCTGCATAACCCGGCCTGTCTGGTCCATCTGGTTGATCTGGTATGTCTTGTTTATCTGGTTAGTTGCGTGCAACCACAAAAAACCAGACAGACCAAACAGACCAGATGAACAAGACCGTGAACACGACGGGTTCCTAGGCTCGCGATCGACGGCGCATCAACACAAGAAGACTCACCATGCCCGTGGCAAACAGCCAGGCAGTGGGGGGGATCGGGACAGGAGACGGGGTGGCATTCATGCGCCAGGCCAACGCATAATCCTGGGAGAAATTGCCGGCTTCATCCGTCGTCACTCTTAATTCGTACCGATCCCCCAACAGTAACGTGAGGAAGAGATTTTGCGTATTGTCCAGGCTGCTAGCTGAGGTGTCGACGAGTGTGTGGCGGGTTACATCGAACAGCGACAAGTTCAAATGGTGCAGCGTCGTCGTCAAGGTGGCGTCGTTCGAGACGGAGAGGTTCCAGACCAGGGAGGCAGTCAGCGTCAGGTCGCCATTGGCGTTGAAGAAATAGGAGGCGGTGCGAGGACTGCCTCCGGCACCGCCAAAGGCACCGCCGTAGTCGAATCCGAACAAGCTGATGTCGTGGCCTCCGCTCTGAGCGCTGTGTTGTTCTCCCCCGGCGAGGATATGGTAGCTGTTGTCGATATTGACTTGCCCGGCACCGAACCGATCGTCCAATCCATTGGCGGTCTGGTGTCCAGCACTACGATAGTCGGTGATATTGGCGCTGGTACTGGTGTTGGACGTTTGGCGATCCGCTCCGGCCATGAGAGCGGCCTTCACGGTTTCTGATCGCTCGGCGTCATAGATGGTCCCAACCCCGGCGATGGTAGTGGAACCATCCGACAGTGTGAGGCCGCCCGCATGGCCAGTTTGCACCAAGACTGCCGCAGCGGCGGCGACCACGGGTGTCGCCCCGCTCGTCGTGCCTTGGGGTGCAACCAGCGTGGGAACCGTGCGCCCTGCTCCGTATAGACTGTCCCCGGGGACGGGCACTGACCCTTGTTGATGCACGCCGTCGGTGACACCGACCGCGATCACGTTGTAGGCGCTCCCACCCAACAAGGGGGAGGTTCCAGCCCCGTTGGTCAGACCGACGACCTGAATGAACTCGTTCAATGTCACCTGCCGGTCCACGAGGCGCAGGATGGTCCCGTCACTGACGCTATTGTTCCCTCCACCGACCCAGCTATGATTCGCCACACGATCTGGGCTAGTCGTCGCTTTACCATAGTTCACTCCCTGCGTCTGGATATACAGACTGTTGATCCAGTTATTGGCTTCATAACTGTCGATCTGCGTCACGCCCGGAGCCATGGAGTTCGCTGTTCCATAGAACAAGACCCCGACGCCCGTGGCATGGCCGGAATATTGGCCGGACGGGTTGCCTCCGACCGGAGTGATGGTCTTCCCAAGGAAATCCAAGAGCGAGGGATCTGGCATGAAGATGGGAGCCGCACCGCCACTCACATCGTTGATCGGCGCTTCGACTTGGGCCACGCGCACTCCGGTGCCTGTCGGCGTCGATGCGCCCAATTGAGCCTGAAGCGCGTCATAGCCGATATCGGTGATATAGGAGGCCCACGCGGCGGGCGACAGAGAGAGGAAGAGAACAAGCGCCAGCAGACCCGCCGTGATACGTCTCATATGATGCCCCCATCCTTCTAAGCTTCCAGGCTCTCCTTCGCGACTGTAGGTCCATAGTGTTACCACCAAATCAGATTTCACTTATTGTTCCTTAAACAAGAGGCGGCGCATCGAACGCTCCTCATTGTGTTCGGTGAACCCAGCAGCATGCGAACCGTACAGCAAATCAAATCTTTTCCAAGGTCCTAAGCGGTACGACCCACCTTCGTTCAGAATGACCGGCGTCCGCCTGTCAGATGACTGGTCTGAGCGCTCGTCCGAGAGCCCAGACTAGTGCCACTTCCCGGCTTACACGACAAGGACACCACGCATATCGCGCAGCTCCAGGTCGATGGCGCACTCCTCTTCGAACGGGTGACCAACACCTTGAAGTTCTTAGGTGACCAGTACTTCGCGCGTGTCTATCGTCTCGCGTCCCAACGGTTCCACCTCGAAGCCTGGGACGCGAGCATTCTTCGGAAGCTGGAGACGTTGGAAAGCATTTACGGCAAGATGGCGGACCGCACGACCACTCGTCGCATGGAAGTGCTTGAATGGATCATTATCGCCCTGATCACCGCCTCCATCGCGGTGTCTTTTTTCCCGATGGGCGGACAGTGAGGCGTGTCATCGCTCAACCCCATGCACCTGTGGCGGTGCTGGCAGCAGCGTCTAGGAGCGTGTGTGATAGGGCCATTCATGGCGAGGCGATGGAGATGCAGACAGAGGCGAGGCTGCTGTCTCCAAAAGCCGGAGGGGTACACTGTTCAACCGAACTCGAGTCGGCATTCTCCTACACGTGGCACAACGTTGTTCTTATGTTCTTAACACACTCTTAACCCCATAGTTCAAGGTCTCTGCTAGGGTTTTGTTGTCATGCACACTGAGTCAGAATCATTTGGAGAACCCCTGTCAAATCCGGCGTCCAGTACCGAGTACGCACAAGGCTTGGCAAGGTTACGAGCGCTCCAACAGGCCGTGTTGCTGCATCTCATGGAGGCTGGCCCAGCCACATGGGATACGCTCTATATTCGTTTCAAACACTATAGAACCGACGAGATCGCACATACCTTGCGATACCTGGCGCGATGGGCCTACATTACGGTTGAAGCGGACAGCACGACAAGAATCACCGTGTCGGGTGCGATCCAACTCCAGCGCCGTCGCGCCTAAGGCTTCAAGAGCAGTTGGAGGTATGATGACAGACCACACGTACCACCTCGGGTACGCACGAGAATGGGAAAGGCGAAGAAGCCTTCAGCCTGCCGTGTCGTTGCCCCTCAGGGAGAGCGGCACTGCAGAGTGGGACAAGCTGTCCAGCCACACCACGGTTGAGTCAGACGGTACTGCGAAGACCACCGCGTTGGGTATAAAGCAACTCACGTAGACTAGCCGTCGATCCTGCACGTCGGTTTCTACATTTCGTTCCGCCTCAGCTGTAGGCAGAACTTACAAAACGACTTTCAGGCTCTCTCCGTCTGCCTAGTCGTTCCGGCACAGATTCAAAAACTTCTCTCCGACCCATGACCCGAGAACTCGATTTTTCTAGGACGTTGACGTATCCTTCCGCCCGTTCCAAAAACAAATGTTCCTGAAGTTTTCCGGGAACTCCCCTCGGATACGAGACCTTCTCGCGGTCTGTCACGACGCGTAAAGCGACGTGGCGCGGTCGTTCGCGCACGGCAATGTTTCCCCACCTAGAAGGAGTGAGATCATGCTGCGAAGACATGCAGTGCTCATCATCGGGACTGTTCTGTTCGGAGGGTGTGCCACAGCTGAGCCTGCTTTGAAGGTGTCTCCCCGGGCTGTTTCTGGGGCGTACTGTGCCCCACTGTTTACCCTTCCCTCTATGTCCACACGGGTCAGTCCAGTACCATCAGAAATTCCTTCCGCTCGATCACCTGGATCGGATCGTCCACCAGCCCCTGATGAGCTATCCTCGGAGTCACGCCAGATCGCCGAGATTATTGGCGTCTTGGACCTTGTGCGGGAAATGCGGGAGCTTGAAACACCGGGCGCACAGGCTCGTGACGGGGCAAACCATCGGCTCGTGGAAGTGCGCCAATCCCTCTCCGAGCGACTCATGATGATGTTCTTCGAAGTGAACAGTGTCGTTGGTCGTGTCGACTGTGAGGTGACTCGGGCAAATCACGTCGCCAGTGCGCTCGAGGAACTCCGAGACACCCGTGCTCGGCGATACGAAATTACGGCGATTGTCGGGGATGCGCTGATTGGCATTGTGGGCGGCGCGCTTACAATAGGATTGCAAGCGACCGCCTCGGGGATTGCAGATCTTATTGGTGGAAGTGTGGGGGCAAGCTTCGGCCTGGCCGCTGGCCTCACTGGTGGAGAACATGAATTTTTCCATCCTGATAAAGCAAACGTGTTGCGAGAACTATGGGAGGCTCCCCAGGTTCCAACCATGTTTCCCGTATCGGTATGGCGGTTTCTCAATTGGCCGTTGAGTGAAGAGGCGGAGTATCGGACACGACGCGACGAGTTGATTGCGGAATGGCGGAACGATGGTCTCATTGGCGAGCCCGGGAAACTCGATCGTCGTGCCACGCTCTTTTTGGGCACCGGTGGCACCTATGATATTGATGACCTATATGCTCGAGCGCAAATGCTGGAGGTGGTCAAAACGTCTTTGAGTGTGATGATGCAATATCTGTATCTGCTCTCTCAGGAAGTCTTACATCATCAGCAAGTGGCTGTCCGGTAGCTTCCTTGTTGCCAGATCACGAATGAAGGCGAGTGTGCGAGTTGTTTCTGATCCATAGAGGATTCAGATCCTAACCACGAAGAAGCTGGGTCATAGGCAGACAGCTGGGCCCGGCTGCCCATGGCCGAGAAGGCAGCCAAGATGGGCCGGTGGAGGTTCGCTGCGAAAGGTGACAAGCATTAACGGGCGACCGCGTGACCGCAGGCAAGACAGCGATAGGTGCCTGTCATATAGCCGTCCTCGTTGCGCTCCAAATCGATCGTGCGATGCTCGCAGAAAGGGGAACCCAGGTGGTTCCACGTCACTTGGAGATAAACCGCCTCTGTCTTTGTCATTATCTGTCCCCTGTGGTCTTGCTGAAGTGGAGGTATATTTGCATTTCTGATTCATACTCGCGACGGCACTGGACTGACGGTTAAGAATAATCCAAGAGGGGACGTTCATGTTCGCTTCCGTGAGGGCAGCCGACTCCGAGGTCACCGCGGTGCCACGACACCCGTTCGGTTCGAAGGCCTTCTTCAACGACTGTGCGACCGGCTCGGATTTGAGAATGATGAGCACCGAGTCTCGTACGCCCGCCAGGTCAAGCATGAACGAACTTGAACGGTGGCCTCACAGCTAGGGGCAGGTCACTCAACAAGGACACCTCATCAGTGTGCAGGATCACTGCACCCGATGAGGCGGAAAGGCCGATCGGGCCTTGAAGATAAGACCTAGATGGAACGGAGTTTCTTTCGTACGGCTCCAGCGAGGCCGACGAGCCCGGTCCCAAACAACACCGCTGCGGCTGGTACCGGCACCGGCGTGATTTTCCCACTGAGATCCACCCCCAATGCCGAACCGTCGGTCGGTCGAGCATTGGCAATGTTCCAATTGTCCCCCCACAGATAGAGCCAACTGTTACTGAGACTATTCGGGGATGTGGTCCCAGTCAGGAACGCCACCGGCTTGAAATCAAACGATCCGGTCCCATTGAATGCACCCGACAAACTGTAGTTCAGGGTCCCCGAGGCGGTCGATCCGGCGACGTCCGTGAGCGAGGAGCCCGCGGTGATGGTGAAGGTTTCCGTGCTGCCTGCCGTCCCACCGAACTTGAGTGCGCCATCCGTTGTGAGTGTACTGGTAAGTGTGCCGCCGATACCGGACAATGTGTATGCCCCCGGGCTCCCTGTGAGATTCCCCGTCAGATTGCCCGTGATCCCCGTGAACAGGTCTGTTCCGCCATCATAGTACGTGCCGCCGGCAAAGTTGCCGATGGATTGCGAGGCGTCATGAATCACGCTGTAGCTATAGTTGACCTGCGTACCACTGCCATCGTTTAAGGTGCCATTAAAGTTGCCGTTTTGGATCGCAATGTTCACCGGTATTGCGAGCGCCGGAACCGCACCACCGATCGTCGCTGCTGAGAGGAGAAATAGACTGACCAGCCCCATGCCTGTCCAGGCATTGTGTCGTGTCCTCATTGCGTGCCTTCTTTCTTTGCCCATAGACAGGCCTGTCGCACAGCCATGCCTACCCGTTGCCATCGTTAAGGTGAAAAATCTGCTCTCCTTGCATCGATTCCCCTCGTCGGCTCATCGCCTTTCATTTCCGGCAGCCCCCTGGAGAAACATGAGGGGCACGCCGCGCCTCCACGCAATGACATTGCCCCCCGTGACAATCTCGTGAGCGTATCTGTTGGGAGATCATCCATCTTGCGGGTCCGACCGACTCGGTCACCACATGGGCACGAACTCACTATGGCCATTAGGTACACCGCTGAGATTACGGAATCGTCAGAATTGTCTTACTTGAGCGAAACATCTGCGTTAAGACATGCAGGCGGCGCCCGAAGCACGCGGCCGGTCCGGTCGGCGAGAAGAACTTGATGATCACGGTCCGGTTCATGCCGTCAAGGGGATGCCGGACTTGGGCGAGTATCGCATGCGCCTCACGCGCCAATTGGTCGATGAGCAGACTCCCTGACGATTGAGCAGACGGTACGGCAACACGCGGTTCTGCTCGTGACCTGCCCCCTATAAACTAGGTCGGATCTGGAGTTAGGATTCCGACCGGCGAAAGGAGGGAGCATGGCACGGAAGCGGTATACGGCGGAAGAAATTATTAGACAGCTGCGAACCATTGAGATCGATCTCGGGAAAGGGAGCGCAGTGCTTGAGGCCTGTCGGAAGCTCGAGATCACTGAGCAGAATTACGAGATGAATTGCTCAACGGCGAACTCTTCTATACGCTGCACGAGGCGCGGGTGATCGTGGAAGGATGGCGCCAACGCTACAACACGCAACGCCCGCATAGTGCGCTGGGGTATCGGCCACCCGCCCCAGAGACTCGTACCTTCGCACCGCTCAGCGTCTCGGCGTGAAGGAACTTGAAGGGTGGCCTAACAACGGGGGGCTGGTCATCCATAAGGTATTCAATGATCGAAACATCATAGGACAACTTGACTTTCATAACGGATACTATCATAATATCCATTATGGCATCGGTGAATACACAGTTTTCTATTGCTGTTCATGTACTGGCAGCAATCGCAAATTACAAGGCAACCTTTACGTCGGAAGTTCTGGCAGGCAGCGTGAATGCGAACCCGGTTTTCGTTAAGAGAATCCTTGTCAAACTCTCCAAGGCGAAGCTGGTCACAACCACCGTGGGTAAATCCGGTGGCTATGACCTGGCGAGAAGCCCAAAGAGTATTACTCTGTTCGACATCTACTCTGCGGTCAACCCTCCAAGTGCGTTTGCTATCCACACCTATGCCAAAAGCAAGGGCTGTATGGTGAGTGGTAACATCAAGGAAGTCATGGGCGAGGTCCTGGTTGGTACTCAGAAGGCCGTCGAGAGTGACCTGAGGCGGACGACATTGGCGGACGTGGTGTCAAAAATCAGGAGCCGGACAGGGTAGCTATTTTTTTGATCTTATTAGATACTTTTATCGTTACTAAACTGAATAAAGGAGGAATCGCATATGAAATTCGGATTTATTGGAGCAGGAGAGGTAGCCCAGATATACGCCAAGCATTTTGTCCGGCATGGGCAAGAGGTAGTGCTCAATAACAGCAGAGGACCGGACGCGTTGATCGAGCTTGCTCGCAGCATTGGCCCGAATGCCAGAGCGGGCACCGTGAAAGAGGCGGCGACGCAAGACATCGTGATTGTGTGTGTTCGTTGGCATCAAGCAAAGCAAGCACTCGCCGAGGTTTCTGACTGGAACGGGGGTATTCTCGTCGATGCGACGAATCGCCCTTTAGATGAGGACACCAAGGGCAAGACTGCGAGGGAGGTCATTGCGAGTTATGCCCCCGGAGCGCGCGTGGTCAAGGCACTCAATACAGTCGTGGTGGAATGGATTCAGGACTATTTAGACAAGAAGCCTAAAACTGTTCTATTTCTTTCCGGTGACGACGCCGACGCAAAACGGAAACTAGCCCGCGCGCTTGAGGAAACCGGCTTTGTCCCGGTGGACCTTGGCGGTCTGATCGATGGTGGAAGACTCCAGCAATTCGGAGGCCCGCTGAACGCGTTACACCTGGATCTGCTCGATCGAATGGAGTTGTGACTCCATGTTAACAACCATAAATACAAGGAGAAACCATATGAGCAACAACAACGGACAAAAATTGGCGGGAAAAATCGTGGTGATAACTGGCGGCAACAGCGGGATTGGCTTGGCCACAGCCAAGCGCTTCGTGGAAGAAGGTGCCCACGTCGTGATCACTGGCCGACGAGAGAAAGACCTGAACGAGGCCGCAGCCTTTATCGGGAGAAACGTGACGACGGTCGCGGGCGACGTATCGCGCTTGGAAGATCTGGACCAGCTCTATGCTGTGGTGAAAGAGAAGCACGGTCACATCGACATTCTCTTTGCGAACGCGGGCGGAGGGACAGTCGCGCCGCTTGCAACGGCGACCGAGTCTCATTTCGACAAGATCTTCGATGTCAACGTAAAGGGATTATTCTTTACCGTGCAAAAAGCTCTTCCCCTTTTCAAAGATGGCGGCTCGATCATCCTGAACTCTTCGGTCTCGAACGTGATGGGACTCCCAGCCTTTACCGCCTACGCCGCGAGTAAGGCAGCCGTGCGCAGCTTCGCGCGCGGCTGGACGATGGAGCTAAAGGATCGCAAGATTCGTGTGAATTCGATGAGTCCTGGCCCAATCGAAACTCCGGCTTTGGAGAAGACGGGCCTCACCGCTGAACAGGCAGAACAGGCGGCCGCTCAGTTCACCTCACAAGTTCCGCTCGGTCGCAGAGGTAAGCCCGAGGAAATCGCGGCCGTCGTCGTGTTCCTCGCCTCCGATGAAAGTTCATATATCACCGGCGTGGATCTCGCCGTCGACGGGGGCATGGCGCAGGTCTAACGCGAAGAGGCCTTCGTCTCCCGACGGAGGCCTCGCCCTTTCCCACTTTGCATTTTATGCACTGCCCCACTCAATTTGTGGCCAGTTTATAAATATCGCTAATCATCAAATCTACAGAGAATCCAGCGGTTTTCGTGACTCCACTTCTCAAGGGATAGCCAGGTGCGCTTCCTCGCTCTTCTGTTGAGAGAACTTCGGTTGTCTCAAGCGGCGATGGGTTGTGAACAAATTCAGTGGGTTTCCTTAACCCTACTGGCTTAGCTGCCTGTCCACATTTAAGCGGGCAGCACAATCAAATTCGCTAATGAAGCCGATGAACTTCCCCTGGTCATCAACGATGGGCGCGCCAGAGATATGAGATATCGGCAGTTCAATAGCAATGGCTAATCCAGTGTGTTTGGCCTGGAAGCGCAATGCATTAGTTCCATCGATTTGACCGATTGTTCGAAATCCTTCGGCTGGCACACCCTCTATGGTCATAGTGGTCCTCCTTGTCAATTTCAATTCTCACTCGTCAGTTAACCCATAGCTCACTTCTTCTGTATCTTTCA
>Ga0207104_1023_pt1 | contig 40661 bp, 27 predicted proteins | sample Alteio_BWMinHeat_79_FD_153538 | JGI IMG/M metagenome (GOLD analysis project Ga0207104, IMG submission 153538) | Enriched cells from forest soil in Barre Woods Harvard Forest LTER site, Petersham, Massachusetts, United States -... | ecosystem: Environmental > Terrestrial > Soil > Temperate forest >...
ATGCTGGTTTATAATGTTCATTTGTTCCAAAATTATTGTAATAAACGCCTTCAACTAAAATCTTTTCAACTTCTTTTCTCATCTCTTCTTCCATTGGCATCACATTTCGAATTGCAGCTAATTTCTCTTTCGAATCAATACATGGCAAAATATTAGCGAAAGCCCCTGGCGCGAACCGATCGTACTGTTTATAATCTTTCAAAAATATTTTAAATGCCGGCATTATTTTTCCTGGATCATTCGATTTCAAAATTTCAGATAAGAAACTAACAGCTGCAGTTTGCTTCCCTACTAAAGCAGAAAAACAGACCCTTATATCTATCGTTAAACAATTCTGAGCTAAAATTTTTCCAAATATCTTCTGCTCAATCAAACAGCTGTTTTTATCTGATATGCAAGATAAATAATTAACGAGTTTTTTGATTGCGCTTATTTTAGCTTCTTCACTTTCTTCGCTTTCAAGCAGTTGTAGTGCATGATAAACAGAAAGATACGTTCGTAGGTCGGCTTCACAATTATATAGAGAGCTTGTAAATGCATCGCGCAAGAATCCATGTTCTTCAAATATATTTTCAAACTTAAAAAATACTAATGATTTTTCTATTTTCTCAATGTATGCGAAAATTTGCTGCGTTGTGGTTCCCTGTTTCTCTTTTTGAGCGATAATATCATGCAATATTCGTGAAAAAATTCTTATCACATCTTCTTGCTTTTTTTTGTCATCAGCAGCTGTATCAGATATGCTTTGCAGTTGCTTATCCGTTATATTTTGCATGCAATCTTTGCAACAACCATCTTTTGAATGAGTAATATCACGCAAAACTTCTAATATGCATGATGGCCTATCATTCTCCTGAAGCATAAATAAATGCAGAATCTGCCTGTATTGGGTTTCTTCGGGCAGGCTTCTGTTCTCATAGGCCCCATAAATCAATATTTGCAATTCTTTTCGACGACCTGCGGTCATCTCTTGTTTTAATGCATTATTATCTATCAAAAATTTTACAAATTTTTTATACACAGGGCGCTCTTTATAATCAGTCTTGCCCATCGTCGCCTCAACAAGCCGCTGTTGAAATGGCAGAAGAGACATAAATATCAGGTCAGTATGTTGAGAGGCATGCATCGCAAGGCATTGAAGAAACGCATCATTCAATGAATCAAGTGGAGGTAAAACGATCGACTTTATTTCCTTCCATGTCTTCAACAATTCCTGAAATTTTTCAAGATCAATTGGCAATTCAAATTTACTAATATCGAGGATCGTAGCATTGCTTAAACGCATTACGACATCGGCATTTAGAAAAATAGCATTAGGTTTGCTTGTCCGAATGTGATGGTTAGCCAAGACTTCAGAAAAAGGAGGAAAAGGACCTCCCTCAACTTTTTCTTGTTCCCCATGGGGTTTTACAGGAGACTTGACTGACTCTTTATCTACTTTAATATTTGCATCGGCTTCTGTCTTTTTAGAGAGGTCATCAATTTTTTCAATTTTCTGTTGTTCTATTTTTTTTATCGTTTCTTTGAGATCGCTGGACTTGCCGTCGTTTTCTAATATTGGCGGTTCCTGTTTAAGTGAAATCGTGTATTTTGAAAGTTGAATCAATCGACAAATTTTATAACCGGCGGCGATGATGAAAAATCCGATGCAGGTTAGAAAGATCCTAAAAGCGATTTCCGATCGAGTCAAGGCATGGTCATCCCTACACACTTCCATCTGATTGTTTTTTATTGAAAGAATTTTGTAACTTCTTCCACTGTAGTCGAAAGGACTAGCTAAATAATCTTTTACACTTCCGCATACTGATTTATTTTTGTTGTAATCATGATGTATCGGAAGACATCTATCAACTGTAGTACTAGCCATGTTTTTAATCCCATTTATAAATATTTTAATAATTGAAAAGTAATTATAATTCAATATGTTGATATAAAGCAAGACAAAATATTTGTAGCGTAGACTTCAGTCTGCGCTTGTTTGCGCAGGTTTTAACCTGCGCTTGTTTTTGCGGGTTTTAACCCGCAAGTCACGGCCTTGTTCACCTTCACTAAAAAAGAACTCGGTCACCTCTCCGTGTGCTCTGTGATCTCTGTGGTTGATAAAAACGTTTTGAATTTTTTATCAACCACAGATGAACAGGGCCGTGACTTGCGGGTTAAAACCCGCAAAAACAAGCGCAGGTTAAAACCTGCGCAAACAAGCGCAGACTGAAGTCTACGCTACATGTTTTTTTTATGCCTTTTTTCTCGGACTTTTGTTAGATTGACTATGAACATTAAATCGGGAGATAGGTCGTGCCTGCGCCTATTGCATTTTCGCGCCAACAATTCAAATCTTATCATCAGCATCGCCATCTGCTTCTTCAATTTATTTTATCCGAACTTCTTCTGGCGCACCAAGAGATGGTGAAGGTCCAACAGCTGCTTGCCACACATGAAAATTGCGATCATCCATTTTTCACCAAATTAATTGAACACATTACACGACTCTCAGGGTCCACTCAAGGGCATATGCGTCTTTTTTCCTGGATCGATGACGGGATCCTCGCGAAATTAAAAAATTATTGTGCGTTTTTATGCCAGCAAGGCGGCCACGCCAGCAAAGAACAGGCTGACATCTATCGAGACGCAAACAATGCCTGGCTGATCTCTTTACAGGCTCTCGATGCAGTGCGGATGATTGTCCAACAGCTGCCGCCGGAAGCCGCCTTTGATATTGGAATTTTATGCTTGTCCGTTGAAAAGATCCATCGCGCCATCCACCGCTTTGCACGCCGCCTGACAAAGACGTTATTGACCTTCAGACACGATGAAAACGTGGTGTTTTTCATTGTGCGCCACCGGGAGCAACTGGATGACCTCTATTGTCCTAGTTTTACGCGCAAACTTGTACGTAAGATGTTCCCGAGAGGGCTGTCGGAAGCTGATCGTTTTTTATCTAAAAAATATGCAGACCGCGGTTTTGTCAACATGGCGCCCATCATTCAAAAAAAAATTGAAGAACTATGCCTGCAATGACCCCTCAACAACAATATGCCGAATTGTTAGCTTTGACGCAGCTCCATCTTCTGCAAGAATTTTCGCCTAAAAACTTTCTCCAGGCTGATGCGCAGAATTTTGTCTTTTTTAAAAAACAGGCGCAAATGCAAACGCAGGCCCAAGCTCAACCACTCAAACCGCAATCATCGTCTCAAATAATTTCACCTCCGCCGCTTCCGCTAAAAACTCCGGCGACTCCGAAGGCTGCGCCGCCTCCGCCGGTCAATACGCTTCCTCCACCCACGCCGGCCCCTATTGCAAAACTTGAAGATCACACGCCTAAGCCATCTAAGATGCCGCCGATTCCAATCAGCGCTCCTTCGACTCCGAAGGAGTCGACGTTTCTGACGTTGGAGCCTCTAGGAAAAGCTTCAGAAATGGATCTTAGCGAGATTCGAAAAATTTTAGAAGAACGCTTCCCATCGCTGACCATTATTGACGAAACGCCTAGCGATGCTGAAGCTAAACAGGTTAATTCAAGAGGGGTGTTGGATAAAGCGGCTGCGCCTGAGGTTGTAATCCTATATTCCAATGAACCGCCTTTACAGCAAACATTTCTTGCCAATGTCGCCAAAGCGATCCAAATATGCTTAAATAGCCCGGCAGTCATTGTTTCCGCACGCAAGTTGGAAAATGAAGGCGGTTGGAACACACTCTTAGAAATGAAAACGTTAAAACTGATCATGATTAGTAAAGATTTATTTAATTCTTTGCCTGATTTGACAAAACGTTATCGTGAAACGACGCAGTCTTTAGACGAAATTCCTGTCTATTTTTTATCCGATCCTCCGTTATACTTGAAGGACCCGAAACTAAAGCAAGCTCTTTGGGAAGGATTAAAACAGCTTTTATGTTTCAAAAATACGCCTCCATCATTCTAGACATCTCGATCGATAAAACGCTGGATTACGGGATTCCGACGGAGCTGCTCGAAAAAGTGCGGCGCGGCGTGCGCGTTGAAGCGCCGGTCCGCGGACGGCTGCATGCAGGATATGTATTAACAGTTAAAGACACGCCCGATTTCGCTCCCGTCAAAGCAGTCCACAAAGTGACTTCCGAAACCGAAATTGTCACGGCCGATCTATTTGAATTGGCTTTATGGATAGCCAAATATTACTGCACTCCCCTTCGTCAAGTTTTAAAAACAATCATTCCCGCCAGCATTCGCAGCGATGTAAAAGCAAAAGAGCAATTGTTTGTCATGCGGACAAAAACACGCGAAGAGCTGCAAGATCTATGCCGCGATTTGCGCAATACGCATTCCGCTCAAGCGGATGTTCTGGATGTGATGCTGCAAGTTAAAAAGGGCATTTTATTAACGGAATTGCTTGAAAAAACCAAGGGATCGCGCAGCCCTGTTGATTCATTGGCGAAAAAAGGGTGCCTGTTTTTAGACATCGTGCGGGTCGACAGATCTCCTCTTTCCAATGAAGAATATTTTCCGACGAAACCCAAAACGCTCAACGAAGAGCAAGCGGCGGCCCTGCAAAAAATTACAGCGAGCGTCGAACAAGCTCGCTTCGATGTCCATCTCCTTCATGGCGTGACAGGGAGCGGCAAGACAGAGGTCTATCTGCAAGCGATCGATAAGGCGCTGCGAATGGATAAGGGGACGATCATGCTGGTTCCCGAAATCGCGCTTACCGCGCAAACCATAGAACGCTTCCGCAGCCGCTTCGAAGGGCGCATTGCAGTCCTCCACCATCGCCTCAGCCACGGCGAACGTCGCGACGAATGGCATCGCATTCACTCCGGAAAAGCAAAAATAGTCATCGGGGCCCGCTCCGCTGTCTTCAGTCCTGTGGTTGATCTTGGATTGATTATTGTTGATGAAGAGCATGAACCGTCTTATAAGCAGAGCGACGAGATGCCCTGTTATCATGCCAGAGATGTTGCCGTCATGCGCGGCAAGATGGCCAAAGCCGCCGTTATTTTGGGCAGCGCGACTCCCAGTCTGGAAAGCTACTACAACGCTCAAACAGGAAAATACCAACTGAGCAAACTGTGCAATCGTCCGGACGCCGCCGTCCTGCCAGTGGTCACTATTGTAGACATGAAGCATGAATTGGAAAAGGCAAAGGGCTATACGAATTTTTCAGACGCCCTGCTTGATGGGATTAAAAAACGGTTGGCTCTCGGGGAGCAAACAATTCTCTTTTTGAATCGCCGCGGCTATCATACGGCGCTGTTTTGTCCTGCGTGCCGTCACGCTGTTCGCTGCAAACACTGCGATGTCGCGCTCACGTTCCATCTAGGAGACAATGTTCTTGCTTGCCATCTGTGCGGTTTTACGATCACTCCGCCTCCGGCGGTCTGTCCCACATGCCGCCATCCTGATCCATTAAAATTCCGAGGAGTCGGCACGGAATTGATCGAAAAAGCCCTACACGCCGTTTTACCGGACGTGCGGACTCTCCGCATTGATGCCGACACCACTCGCCATAAGGGCAGTCATCAAAAACTATTTCGAACTTTTGCAACGGGCAAAGCCGACGTCTTAATTGGCACTCAAATGATTGCAAAGGGCCTTCATTTCCCTGCAGTCACCCTCGTCGGAGTTCTCAACAGCGACAGCGGCCTGAATATTCCTGATTTTCGCGCTTCGGAAACGACATTCCAGTTGATTACGCAAGTGGCGGGACGGTCGGGACGCGGAGCGCTTTCCGGAGAAGTGATCATTCAGACTTTTATGCCTGATAATGCAACGATTCAGCTGGCGGCCAAACAGGACTATGAGCGATTTTATGATGAAGAGATCGCCATTCGAGGGCTGTTTCACTATCCTCCGCTGAATCAGATGGTTAAACTCTCTTTTTCCGGTGAAAACGCGCATAAAACTCAAGGGGCCGCGGATCAACTGCGGGGGCAAATTCTTTCGATCCTTCCTTCTCTGTATCAGTTAACCCCTGTTATTCCGGCGGGACATGCAAAAGTCAAAGATAAATATCGCTATCATTTCTTCATTCGCGGTCCGAACATTTTTACCATTAATCGCGCCATCGAAGCTGCGCAGCATGCGCTCCAACAGCCCTCAGGCATTAGCCTGCGCATCGACATCAATCCCCTATCGACCTATTTTTGAGGGAGTTGCAACACTCACAAAACAATTCTTCTCTGCGTCATCGCGTCTCTGCGTAAAATGCCCCCATAAGCAATTTAACGCAGAGACGCAGAGGCGCGATGACGCAGAGAAGAATTTTTTTTGTGAGTTTTGCAACTCCCTCTTTTAGGAAAAAATTTCTTTCATTCACCAATAGCTCGTTGCAACGTTTCATTAATATAGTTGTTAAGGCTAACACCATTAAATTTTGCTTCTGATGCTAGCTTAGCGTGCAATTCTGGCCTCAACCTTAAATGGATATTTCCTGAAAAAGGTTTTTCGGGCTCTTGACCTAATTCTTTGCACCAATCAAGATAACCATCAATAGATTTTTCAAATTCTTGTTTTAATTCCTCTGGCGTCATGCCTCGAAAGGTAATCACATCGCGAAGCCCCACAATTTCCCCGTGAAAAATCATCGCTTGATCGTCGAATTGAACGATCCCTGTATAACCCTTGTACTTTAGCATGGTTTTACTCCTGCATTTTCTAGAAATCTTCTTGCGGAAATCAAGGCGCCCTTGTCCGTTTCTTTTCGAGGATGAGGCCGATGAAAATAGGCGCGGACGCCATTCAATTCAACAGCCAACCGCGATCCGCTGCCTTCCTTTATTCGCGCGCCTAAATGCATAAACAAACTCTCGACGTCACCCCAAACAACATTGGATTGAACCGGGGTTTTAAAAACAGCTTCGAGCGTTCGCTTATGCTTCTTATTCATAATTATATGGTACCGTTAATTGGGACTACTTGTCAATAAAAAAAGGAAGGTAGCCAGGGCGTCCCGCCCTGTTCGCGTGCATTATCTTCAATATTTTTTGCCTACAAAGCAGGGCGGGACGCCCTGACTACCTTCCTTAGCCCAGTGCAATATATTGGGTGTACAAAAAGAGGGTTTGCCAATACAATAGGCCCACAGGGAGCGCTTAATAATGCTGAGATGGATCAAACAATACCAGACCGCCACCAGACAGACAAGATGGTTTGTCATCACCTGTGCGATTTTTGGCCTGGCTATTCTTGTAACAACCATCTATTGTTACGCACGCTTTGAATCAATTTACAAATAACGACCATGGACATTCTATGCCGACAAAACCGGATTATCATAATCATGAAGAATTTCAAAACCGCTCACGCAAACTCGCGGAAATTCGACAACTAGGGGTCGAACCATACCCGCATCATTATCACCCTACGCACCATGCAGAGGAGCTTCATAAGCAATTCGGGCAGGCGGCGATCGGACACAGTGAAGAAGCCGGAGCCGGAACCACGCCTGTGGTTTGCGTCGCAGGCAGGCTTATTCTCTTTCGCGCAATGGGAAAAAACGCCTTTGCACACCTGCAAGACGCCACTGGCCGCATTCAGATCATGTTCAATCGCGACCTCACCGAAATCGATGGCTGGCGCGCAACCGCCAATGACGGCGATGCGTTAACGCCTTTTAAATTTCTCGAAAAAAAGATCGATTTAGGCGACATCATCGGCGTCGAAGGACACCTCTTTCATACCAATAAGGGTGAACTCACCATTTTTGCAAAAAAAGTCACGCTGCTCTGCAAAACACTCTTGCCTCTAGCCGAAAAACACTCGGGATTAGCGGACAAAGAGCTGCGCTACCGCAAGCGTTGGCTGGATTTGATCAGCAATGATGAGGTGCGTAAAACCTTCCGCATTCGCAGCAGAATTTTTCATCTGATCCGAGACTTCTTTAACGCGCAAAGCTTTATAGAAGTCGAGACTCCCATTCTGCAAAGCATCTATGGCGGCGCCGAAGCGCGGCCTTTTGAGACAAAACTCCACGCATTGGATCAGGAGATGTTCTTGCGAATCTCTTTGGAAATTCCACTGAAAAAGCTGATTGTGGGCGGAATGGAGCGCATTTTCGAAATCGGACGCGTCTTCCGCAATGAAGGCATCGACCGCAACCATAACCCTGAATTTACGCTTTTAGAAGCATATGCAGCCTACTGGGACTATCGCGACATGATGCAGCTCGTTGAGAATTTGTTTGAAACCCTTGCTTTACAACTTTATGGGAAAACAGAGATCTCAGTCGCGCATCCTGAGACCGGCGAACCGGTACAGATCGACCTCAAAGCGCCATGGCCGCGCTTAACCATGAAAGAAGGCATTTCAAAGTTCGCTCAGATCGATGTCGATAAATTGAGCGATCAGCAGATGCGCGATCTCTTGACCGCAAGCGGCCATTGCGATATAAAAAAACTATCGACCATGTCGCGCGGGCTGCTTATTGCGGCTCTCTTCGCTGTGAAAGTGGAACACCATCTCATACAGCCTCACCATATCATCGATCATCCAATTGAAACCACTCCCCTATGCAAACCTCACCGCAATCAGGCTGAACGGCAAGCAGGCATCGTCGAACGCTTTGAAAGCTTTATCTTAGGACAAGAGATTTGCAACTCCTACAGCGAACTGAATGATCCGGAAATTCAGCGCAGGCTGCTGGAAACTCAGGCTCAGCGCCGCGAAGCGGGAGATGAAGAGGCGAGTCCATTGGATGAAGAATTTATCGAAGCGATCTGCCAAGGGATGCCTCCTACAGGCGGAGTAGGCATTGGACTCGATCGGCTTGTGATGATTTTTACCGGGGTTCATTCCATTCGCGACGTCCTCTATTTTCCCTGGATGAAATAAGATTAAGTAAAAAAATTAATTTCAGGATAGGCAGGATAGACAGGATAGAAAAAATAAAAATACAACATGAATTTCGGCAACCCGATCATCCTATCCTATCTATCCTGCCTATCCTGACATTATTTTTTTACTTAACTCCCTGCGATTTATTCTTGCAGGAGGCGGAGAGCCAGAGCTTCGCCGTTTTTAGTCAGGTTGAAACCTGTATTATCAATCTTTTTGATGAAATTGGCTCTGATAAGAAGATTGCAGATGGCGTTCACGCCTTTAGGAGAAATTCCGCAGAGGCGACCGATATCGTAGCGATTCAATGGAGCGAATATGTCCCCATGCTGCGTGCCGATCTCATATGCAGTCAAAATAAATAATTCGTCTTTCGTTCTTGAAGTCATGTTTACCGTTTATTTTTTGATCAATCGGGCCCCACGCGCAGTGTCTTCGATCGTATAGCCGCTGTTTACAATGTAATCGCGCAAGTTATCGGCCAAAGCCCAATTTTTATCTTTGCGCGCTTGATTTCGTTTTTCCAGGGCGTCATGCAACTCTTGAGGAATTTCCGATGTCTGCTTGTCAACGGAAAGAAATCCCAAAACTGAATTAAAACGATTAAACAAGTTGATCACCTGCTGCGCTTCATCACTGCTTATTTTCTTCGCATCGCATAGCACATTGACCTCATGTACAAGGTCAAACACCGCTGCAAGCGCGACGGAAATATTCAAGTCATCAGCCAAAGCTTCAGCGAAAGAGATCAACGCCTGGTTCAAAATAGGAGCAATGACGCCGCCCGGGTGAACCGTCTCAACCTCTAATAATCTTTGGCAAAAATTATTAAGACGCTGTAGAGACTCTTTAACGGCTTCCAAACCCATAAATGTAAAATTTAATTGGGTCTTATAGTGGGTTTGAAGAAGCATATAGCGGATTTGCGCGCCGGTAAAACCGCGCGAAATCAAGTCGTTCAACGGATAAAAATTGCCCAAGCTTTTAGACATTTTTTTGCCATCGACAACGAGGTGATCGGCATGCATCCAGATTTTTGCAAACGGTTTTCCTGAATAGGCTTCAGATTGTGCGATCTCATTTTCATGGTGCGGAAACATATTATCGATGCCGCCAACATGGATGTCTAGTGTCTCACCGAGCAGTTTCATCGCCATTGCTGAGCATTCCATATGCCATCCAGGGCGGCCCCGACCAAATGGGCTGTCCCAAAAAATTTGACCATCGCGTTCGGGATCATACGCCTTCCATAGAACAAAATCAGCAACGTTATCTTTCTCATATTCATCCGATGAAACACGTTCAGACGCCCCCGCTTGCAATTCATCCATGTTCAGATGAGAAAGGCAGCCGTAATGGGGAAATTTGCGAATCGCGTAATAGACGCTGCCATCGCCGCCGCGATAGGCGACCTCCTTATCCAGCAGTCCTTGCGTGACCTTAATCATCTCATCGATATAATCAGTGGCCGCCGGATAAACTTCCGCCGGCTGAATATTCAATGTTTTAAGGTCTGCAAAAAATGCATCTTTGTAAGTTTGCGTGTATTCATTAAGAGAGACGCCCTTAGCGATGGCGCCGCGGATTGTTTTATCATCGACATCGGTAAGATTCATCACTTGCGTAACGCCCAAACCGAAAAATTGAATCGTCCGGCGCAGCAAATCTTCGAACACATATGTCCGAAAATTGCCAATATGCGCATAATTGTAAACCGTAGGTCCGCAAGTGTATAATGTGACGTGCCCATCTTGCAACGGCTTAAGAACCTCTTTTTGTCGGGTCGCTGTATTGTAAAGCTTCAAGGGAATGGATCTTACATCAAACATCTTAACACCAAAAAAACGCTATTTTACGTTGTCTACAGTAACAGTTCAAGAATAAAAACACCCTAGAAAAAAAAATCTTAAAAGCATACCATCAGATTTCCATGGAGGAATTATGGGTAGTGTTTTAGACGTATGTTCAACAGAAGAAATTGTCAGGTGGGGAGCAAGCGACTCGGGATGCACGAAGATCGCAAGCAAGAGGTTGGCGGAAGATTAGCCGCCTTTCTCCCTGTCACAATCTGCATGGCTGGAAAATCTTTAATCCTATGGAAAGAAGCTTCCGAGGGTTGTTGCGTTATCGGAATTAATAAGATCGTTAAACGACTCGGAGAACAAGGAGTGGATTCAGATTTCGTCTATCATCGTGCCGCTGACAAAGCGACAAAGGCCGCCAACCATACGCTTGCTACGGCGCTGGCTCCCTTCGTTGGGCTCTACAGCCCTTCCGTGCAATATGCAATGCTGGCAAGACTAGGAATCATCGATCCTCCACCCATTGCCGACGCTCTTCGTTTGGGCACAAGAGCGGTTCATCATGAAATTGCAAAACATCCCCTGATCAAAAGCATTCAAAAAGCGAAGATTACAGTAGATGATTACGCGCAATATCTCAGCGACTTATTTACGGTCTATAGAGCTTTAGAAACCGAGCTTGGAATGCATACAGACAATCCGCGCCTTAAAGGAATATTTAGCCAGAGCGTTTTCCGAAGGGACGCATTGTCTCAAGACTTGAAAATTTTAAACCCTTTAAAAACTTCAAATTCATGGAGAGCTATACCTTCAACAACCGCCTGCAACTATGCATTTTACCTTTGGGAGCTTTCAACAAAACGACCCTATCTGCTTGCAGCTCATGCCTATGTGCTCTATTTGGGGAATTTCAATGGAGGTCAAATCCTATCAAAAGCAATTCAAAAAATGAAAACTCCCGCTATGGCTTTTTATACATTTGATCAGCCATCGGCAATATTGATCAAGGAATGTAAAGACGCTCTTAATGCGCTTCCATTAAACGCATCTGAAATCGCCTCCCTAGTGGCTGAAGCGAATAAAGCGTTTAACTGGAACAGCAAATTGCTCGATGCTGTAACGAAAAAAAGTGGATAAGAAGAATAAGTGCAAAGCCGCGCAGCGTATGGAGTGCGTGCGACTTGTCGCCGCTTTGGAAGACCTCGACTCGTCGAGGTCGAAGCGTGAATCTAAAACATCTAGAAGCTGGCTTCACGTTAACCTGGAAAGCGTTTTGCTATCGACAATATGACCTGTTCAACGTTCAAAATGCCAGCTTTTAGATATTTTAGATTCACGCTTCGACCTCGACGAGTCGAGGTCTTCCAAAGCGGCGACAAGTCGCACGCACTCCATACGCTGCGCGAAAGAAGGGTTAAAAAAAAGCCTAAAATCAAAACAAACCACCAAGGGCTGAGTCGAGCTTTTCCAATAAATACGCGGCCTCTTCAGATAGCTCCTGAGACTTGTACTTGCAGTCCAACGCATCCCAAACCTCACAAGCCACGCGCTCTTGTGGAGACTGATAAAAAAGATTAAATTCCTCACGCTTTTGCGGAAATTTCTCATAAAATTCTTGCAGCATCTCCGCTTTGCCTGCTGTTTTATCCGTTACGCATTGCAATACAGCTTCAAAAGCTACATAAGCCTTGGGAAGGCCGATGATGTCGCCCATCTTGGCTTTGATCTCAATGCCGCGCGAAGCGCGAAACGGTCGCACTAGCTGCATTCCAAAAAACCTTCCGATTATGCGGCAGAAGCAATTGCGAATGCGCATCCTCATATTGATCTCTTCCGTCTTATAACGCACTGTCCGGCTAAAAGCATCCAACTCAGCGGTTGGAACCATGTCCTTATCAAAATAGATGGAGATCACAGTGGAACCGTTCTTATCAAACGAACCAATTGGCTCCCCTACTTGTTGAAATCCGCCCGCTTGAATCTCAGGTTGGATTTGAATTCCTCCATCGTGTACATCTTCTACATCAAAGCGCCCAAAACCCATGCTGCCAAGTTCATGGCCCAATCCAGTCTGATCGCCCGCCTGAGCTGTCACTTGGACATGGTTGACTCCTGTCGCGCCAACAAACGCGTGGATTGAACAACTCCTATCTGTATGACGCAGCATCATTAGCTTACGGTTGTTTTGCGCAGGAATTTCCGAATGATGCGCCACTGCCAATGGACTCACAGAACTTTGTTTTCCTAAAATATTAATGGCGGGGCTAGCCTTTTCCTGATTAGGTCGTCCTTTAAACCAATGTTCAAGCGTCTGAAGTTGCCGCAACTCCTCTTTCAGCGCATTTCTCTTGCATTTAAGTTGATTAATTTCAGGCGAGTTGGGTTCCTCGCTTTTTAATCGCGATAATTCTTGCCTTACGGAAGAGAGTTTGCGTTGCAGCGGTAAAATTAAATAAGCGGCCATCTCCGCCTTTGATAAAATTTTCCCTTGAGCGGACGCCGTGAAATGATGAATGTCGTCGGGAGCCAATCGCTGGATGGCCATTGTCACATTTTCGCGGTCGACCATATTGGTGATGCAATGGCGCAATCGTGTTTCAGCGCCATATGGATCTGAAAACTCTTTAACAGCCTTTCTCTTCGCAACTATTGGATCAAAGCAGGTTTCCTCTTCATCTTCAGCGCCCAACATGTTTTTAATCGAGAAAGCGAACTTGCCGATATATGACTTTTCACTTTTAGCGGCCCGAAAATTATGCTCAGAGTCACTGAGAGCCTTGCCAATAATATTGAATTTTTTTTTCACTCCATGTTTTTTACTGCCAGGTTGTCCTTTTTTGACATGATGGATGCGCAATCGATTAAAGGAATTGGAGATGATGAGATCTCCGCCGCCGCATCGTTCAGTAATCTCTTTTTGTTTATCATGCGCTTTCTGCAATAAACGCGTCCGAAATCCTTCAACAAGGCTGCGCTGAAATGCGGAATCATTGCATTTTTCTTCGCGCAACTCTTTTCCAAACGCCTCGCTATAGGCATAAACTTCTCCCTGCCATACTGTTTCCAATGGGATATGCAGACGTTTGAAAAACTTCATAATCGATTGCGCCGACACATTGCGTTCTGAACAATTCTGATGTGAAACAACTCGCGTCGTTAACTTATGCACAGCATTGTAGTTGAGAATGTCATGCTTATACATTGCATTGATGAAGCGTCCCATGGGGACGTTTTCTTTAATTAGGAGTCCTCCTAAATGCCGCTGGACATCAGTTAAAGTCATCTCTTTGAGTGGTTTATTTTCTTTAACGGATGCCTCGCGCAACCGTTTGACGGCCTCTTCCACATCGTCGAATTCGACCAATGGGATTTCGTCTGTCCGAAATCCATTTGTCGCGGACTGAATGGCGAAAGATGCAATGCGTTGAATCTGCAGGTCCAAGAGTTCATTGAGGCTGTCTTCACGCCGATAGGCGACGCTCAAGGCCTCTAAGATGTCATTGCGTTTAATAATTCCGTCGATGGCGTCGCTTCTCTGATAAGCCAAATAAAGATTTCTTAAGTTTTGAAAGGCTTGGTTGACGAGTGGGCGGTAGCGTTGTTTTAACGTCGACGTTGCATCTTGTTTGACCTCGATTACAATATGCTCAAAAAAGGCTTTTAAATGTTGTAAATTATCACATTGCGCTGGCTGAGATTTTCTGAACAGCCAACGAAAAAGACGTATGAGACAACATCTTTGCGCCGTAGGCGGGGCCTTAGAAAATACTCGGCCATGCATGTTTTGCTTGCACGAGATTTTAAAAACGCCGATTTGCTGTTCTTGAAGGTTGCCTAATTCTTGTAAAAGCAATCGATGCGCGCTATCCATATATTTTATCGTGATTTTATTAATTCCTCCCCACCTGCGGTTTCACTCGCTAGGGCTCGCTGCACCTTAGTGTGGGCTACATAACGAGAGAAAAAATGATGCAAGAGTGATCAGAATCAAATTACACAAGATGGAATCAACAAGCGGCGGCCGCTCCTCATTTTTGCATCATTTTTTCTCTCATTCTGTAGCCCACACTAAGGTGTAGCGAGCCCTAGCGAGCGGAACCGCAGGTGTGGGAGGGGATGAAAATAGACCTAACCAGGGACTGGTTCTTCTTTCTTTTTCTTTTTTTATCTCTCTTTTTTTAATCAAATACATGTTCAGGATCGTAAGGAATGCCTTGTTCATCTAAAAAACGTAGAAATTCTTCTTTATACGTCATCGTCTTGTGATGCTCTTCTTGATTTTCAATGTATTTTATCACGCCTGGTAAAATTGATTTGGCCACAGTAAATGCCCCATAGCCCTCTTGCCATGAAAAATTTGTCGCTTCAGGAAATGACCTGCGAAACCATTTCGTCGACGTTGGTTTGACTTTCTCAACCAAACTCGGAATCAACATTGTAGCGGGAGTTGCAACAAGAAGATGAACATGATCATCGACCCCATTTATAAACAATAAATTTGCGCCCTCAGCGTTGACAACGGTTCTTATGTAGCCATGTACACGAGGCTTTAGCTCTTTTCTTATGAGAGGTTCTCGATTTTTCGTTGACCAAACAATATGATATAAAAAATTTGAAAATGTGTGCGACATAAGATTGACCTTGACCTGGATTGATTATGCCGTCCCACAATAATTTTTTTATTGATATAAAAAAAGAAAAAAGAGAAAAAAAGAGAGGGGAAAAAGAAAAAGAAAGAGGAACCAGTCCCTGGTTAGATCGTATTTTTGTTAATTCCCACACCTACGGTTCCACTCGCAGGCTCGCTGCACCTCAGTGTGGGCTACAGAACGAGAGAAAAAGTGATGCAAAAATGAGAAGTAACCACTGCTTCAATTTCGTCTTGTGTAGGCTCCATTTGACATGTTTTTCTGCTCATTTTTGCATCATTTTTTCTCTCATTCTGTAGCCCACACTGAGGTGCAGCGAGCCCGCGAGCGGAACCGCAGGTGTGGGAATTAATAAAAATACGACCTAACCGGGGACCAGTTCCTCTTTTTTTTTATTTACTACGCTTTTTTCCTCATCTCTACAACAACTCCAATAGAGCTTGTGCATTTGGATGCTGCTTTTTATCTCTAGGGATAATAGCTCCTACCAGGCGCGTCATTTGATCATCTGTCAATGCTTCAACCAATTTCGGAAAGTTCTCGACATCCACTTTTGAAAAGTCACTCCATAGCAATTGAGACTGCGAACTATTTAAATTGTTAATAATGTTTTTTATCTGTTGAAGAAAAATTTCATTGTTTTCTTCGCGTAACTTCACCTCCTGCTCTAATCTTCGTTGTCTTGTAAGATCAGAAAACAAGTTTCTGACAAGCATATCCATGCTGCTGGAGTCGCTGTCAAAGGCATTAACTAAATCTTTTTGCCGCGTGGCCTCCGCTGCTTGTCTTTGCTGTCCTACCAGTTTCCTCATTAACGGAACGGCATAAGAATCCAGGAATAATTGCCCTACGTGCATTTTTGCTATCGCATCGTTCACTTCTTTAGACGCATGTTCATAAAAAATTGCGTAGAGCTTTTTAAGCGTATTCGTAAACACTATTGTCTCTGGCAGTACACTCTTGGAGTCCCTTGTTAAAAGAGCAGATGTTTTTATCCAGAATTCGGATAGCTTCTCAACATCCGAGTTGGGATTAGCTAATATTGACTGTAGATCTGTCGTCAATAATAGAGGTCTCCAGCATTTCTCTTGCACAGCGTACAATAAAGCTTGTACATTTGGATGGTCTACCTCCCCCACAGCAAGAATGTCTTTTGTCACGCGAAGTAATTGACCAGGTTTCAATATTTTAACCAAATCTGAAATTTTTTCGACATCCAACGTTGAAAATGCATTCCATAACTGCTTGTTTGAAGCTTCTGTAGAAACAACCTCACAGTGTTTAATAACAGTTGCTGTTGTTAAAATATCATTTCCCAATTTCTTACTATAATTTTCTAAACCATCTCTCATCTTTTCACTAATTTTGGTCGCATGTGTAATTACTGTATTTATAAATAAATAACTAGCAATGTTTTTTGCATGCTGATCACCACTTGCAGAAGGTGAGTCATACTGCATTCCTGTACTCAGAACCACATTGCCATGTTTGGCAAGCCATGCATTTGCCCAATTCTCATTTATAGCATGGTCAAGATCCAGATCCTCTGTTATTGAATTTCCACCCATGCGGCTATGAAGGTTTTTAAAATTGGGATCGCTGCTAACTCTTGTACATTCCGCTCTAAGCATAGCTGTTTTGCCTTTAATAGCCTTCTTAATCATGTCTGCTTTGTCTTTAATCGCCTTCTCAATGTTGTCATGTGCTTTTTCAATGTTGTCATGTGCTTTTTCAAGCATTTTTCTTGTTTTTATATCCACTTTTTCATATGCCGCATCTGTTACTGCCCAAGGAAATGATAAGGGACGCATAGAACCCCGACGTTGAAAGCGAAAAATTTTTTCGGCGTCTTCTATATATTTTTCAATTACTTTTAAATCACTAGCCGTATATTTTTTCCCACCAAGATCAGACGCCTTAGCAATCGCTTCCATTCGCTGTAAAAAATCTTTTTCTTCTGGCTGAATGGCGGCAACTTGTCCAATAACGGTTAATTCATCGAGATGCTTAAAACAGTTCATATATGGACTATCTACATCTTTTAAATTACCAATTGCTAAAACAAATTTCGCTAACGCTTCCAATTTAACTGGATCTTCTCCAGCGCGTTGTTGAATGGCGGCGCCAATATAAGGCGCATCTTCTTCTGAAAGCTTGCAAAATGTTTTGACAGCTGCAACGAGCTTGCTTGGATCACCTGATGCAATATTCGACTCAAGTTCTTCCATCAGCTTCCTATCGGATTCCTGTAGAGCTTCTAGTTTCTCTGTAATGCGCTTTCCACGCTCTTGTGGCTTGACATTTGTAATCTGCCTGAAAAACTCCACACGACCCATTTTTAGACGTCTGCGTAGATCCTTTTCATCCAGCGCAATTTGTTTATATTGATGCTGGCCATCAGATACATTCAGTTCGCACTTAACCCCTCCCTCACGCGCCACCGTCACTGCGGTTTTTAACGCTAAAGCATCTTGCGCTGTATCAGCGCTGAAATCGCCCATTTTTTTTATCACCAAGAGTCTTTCAGCTGGACGCGCTTCATCAGCATGCCCCCTTGGCGCTGCTGACAAAATGATTCCTTGGGAGCGCAATTGCTCGCGACTTCTTTCTACTTCTATGCTTGCCGCTTGTGGTGTCAAGACCTCAGTTCGTGGCTTCGGCTTCACACCAAGTCCATCGAAAGCCAAAGAGTTCGTTAAGTCCACTCCGCGGGAAGGAGAAGTTTCTCTCCCCATTTTTTCTCCTTCTTCGGTTTCGTATTTTCGTTCCATTTCGACAAAACTTCCACCTTCTTCTTCAACTTGAACAGGTTGAAATCGAGCGCTCTCTTGAGAACGCAAATGTTCCCATTTCTTTGCATTAGGATCGTCATATGCATCTTGAAGCAGTTGGGCATTAGCTTTGGCATTGGCTGAAGAACCCAGACGCACTGCTTCAATAAATGCCTCTACCTTCCCAAGAGGCATTGTCCAGACTATCCATCGCGCAAGCTTCTTTGCAGATCCTAGCGATCTCCCGCCAAAAGCTTTCGCAGCTGCGCTCTGATCAGTCGAATAATAGCTGAGTTCTTCATAGAGCTTCAGCTCCTTCTGCATCGCTTCTGAGAATCCAGCGATATTCTGATCACGCACAGCTTCCATCCAAGCGATTGCTTGATCTACATCGAGATGTTTAAGGATATCCAAGAAAGGTTCATCTTTTTCTGCGTCCTTAAATCTTTCGAGGAATAATTTGGCTGCATTTTCATTGTTTCCCTGATGTATTAGATCCAGCGTTTTTTTCTGAGCTCGGAGGGAGTCCATTATTCTCTCGTTGCTGGAATCAAGATTTTCTACTTCTTTAGCAAAAATTTCCAACTCGTCTTGTGTTAATGTATATGCGATCTCATCAAGAGCGGCTATTGCGTTCTTACCGTCCGGATCGCTAATTGAATCGAGAAGCGCTGTAAAATTCTTCGCCAACGCACGCTCCCTGCTTTCTACTGGTCGTGTCTGAACGGGAGTTGGCTGTGATTTATTTCTTTTCGCAATTTCACTATTAGCGTAAATGCAATACTTTTTCAGTGCATCTTTTTCGCCTTCCTTCAATTTTTGAGTTGTCTCAACTACATCCAATAATTGTTTGATTTGTGGGTTCTTATCCAAGGGCGTTGTCAACCCTTTTGTAAATTCCCGAAGCATGAGAGCTCGTGCAAAGCCTGCAAAAACATCTGCTGGCAAACCATCCGGATCCAGTAATTGTTCTATCGCTGAATCATCTATTGGCGTCCGCAGCATCTCGTTGAGGATCCAATTTTGTTTCGCTACGCGAGAATCCGACTCGATATCTCCTGTCCAGGCGTCCACAATATTGCCTACGTGATCGCCTTCTCTCCAGCTCTCAATGCATGTTTGCAGTTCGGTTCTCTGCTGTTCCAAGGATGCATTCAGCGCCGCCTCGATCTCGATGCTGCTAGGGTACGCCGCTCTATGCTCCCCGATGTCTTCTCGTGAAGGGATCCCAATAGCTTCAGCAGGGCCTGCTGAAGCCTCGCTTTTTCCTTTTTCAGGCTCTTCAGGAGGCAGTATACCGAAATATTTTTTGACTTCGGCCATTCTTGTTTCAAGCCATTTTTTATCTTCCGCTGACAATTTACCAGGAGATGCAAGCTGTTTTTGTATGAACAAATATGCCGCCATATACTTAGAGCGATCGACAGGCGCATCCGCCATCTTCCATTTCTCATCATCAGGTCCTGTCTGTATTGAAATGCTTTCATATGGCCAGTCCAATGTCTTAAAATATTCTAATGTGGCCTCGTGCCACTGTCCTGCAACAGCTGGTTTCCTTTCGGCAAAAGCAGGTCCGGTTTCACGTCCGACTACATTTATAGGTTTATCAGAAGCACGAAACCACATAGCCCTGCGTGGAACGCCGGCTTTGAATTTCATGACCTGGTAAATGCCTAAAGCATAGGGCGAGTCTTGAAACTCACGGCTTTCTTTTTCTAAAGCCGCTTCCGCTCTCTCAGATGCCGTTTTTGGAAGTTCGGCGATTGTAGGCTGATTTCCAGCAGTTATGGCAGCAGCCACTCGAGCGCGGACTTCAGCGAGGTTGTAACCATCTAAATATTGCGAAAGAAAATTAATCATTTTTCTGAATCTCAGGGAATCCGGATCTGAAGCTGGAACGCCTCTACTTCGAGCATTTTCATAAAGCCGCGCAGCCTTTGCCCTTACAAGTGAAATCTGGAATTTTTCCAGGTCATCGAGCGGCTCGTCGCCCTGCTTATTTAACAAGTTAGTAACCTTGGCGACATCTCGATCAAAATTCCTAATGAGATCTTCACTTGAAAAGTCAATCTCCGCCTCGGGCGACATGACCTGTGCGTTATTCAAGGCCTCCGCCAGATTATTTGCTTCTATGCGTATATGTCCTTCTCGCAGTGGATCGAGATACCCTGTAACAAAATCATCATCCTTTTCTGCGATCTTCAGATTAATCGGTTCGGCCAGATCCAGAAACTTCTCTATTAATGGCAAATCCGCCGCTTTGCTTTCCCCTGCATTAAGACGGTCAAAAAGATCTTGATGACTATCCATTTCTTTCGCCAACAGCAATATGCAACGATCCAGTTCCACGTCAGTGGGTCTTAAGCCACTTAAGGCCGTTTTTGGGAGACCACTTAACCGTTTTTGCTCAAATTCATGCATCATCTCCAGGTATTGAGGCTGTTTCTCTACTTCCGCTCCTTGAAGAGCCGCCGCCTCTTTCTGAACAATTTTGTCAAAGCGTTCTACATCGTCACGAGTTATCCAAAGAAAAGCGTCAATTTGTTTTTTTCGCTCCTCAGGAGAGAGCTCCGCAAACCTGGACCATTCTTTAGCATGTTCTTCTTTGAGGTCTTGCAAGGAGGGTAGTTCGAGTAGATCATGGTCTTTGTCTGAGAATTTTTTAACGACTGCTTTTTTCTTTGCGCTTAACTGCTCAGTCGCTGTTATTTTTGCCATCAGCGCAATACCTCTATCCGTCGCAATTTGCTTACGGACAAGTTGCTGTAATTCTTCAGTTATTGAAGCTTTAAACAAACCTAATGAAGTTTGCTGTTGTTCAAGACGGGCGCGTTGAGCTTGTAATTCTTTGACCTTTGAAGGATCTCTTTCTACTTGAAGTTGCGCATCTATTATTCGCAGGCTCTCCACTCCTTCGCCGAGAACTTCGTTAATCTTCTCCTTTTCTCGCTCTGACAACCCTTGCGCTCCTTTCTGAAATAGCGCTGCATGCAGCGCTATTAAGCCTACTTGATATGGCAAATAATGCCCTCTGAATTCAACGCTTAACTGTTGCACATGTTCGGCTTCCATTTCTTGTTCAATTTGTGCATGTGCGGCTATCGCTTCATTTAAACCTTCCAATAAGCGTTCTTCATACTTCGCTGCAATCTCTGCAAGCGCAGGATCGGAACGACCAACACGTCTTTTTTCGTTAACAAATTCGGTATCGCCCTTGGCATGTACATAGATCGCCAGGTCGACAGCGCGCTTTTGAAGCGCCGGAGGCAACTGGTTAAGCTCTGAAGAGGGCGATAACTGCATTCTATCTTTCTCATAGTCTTCAACAAACGTCTTGAACTGTTCAGAAGTCGGATTAAAGCCCCTGCCAAAGCTCCCCCATCGCCCTATCACAACTCCTCTACTTGGATCGTCAAGGTCGACTTTCGGAGCCAATGCAAATTTTGATTGTGGATAGTCGCTGCGCTCTTTTTCTAAAAGGGCTTTTCGACGTGGGATTTCCTGCTCATTGATTTCATGGGCAGCCTGTTCTAATGTGTGGATGATCTCAAGCAGCCTTGAACGTTCGCCTTCAAGACCTTCAACATCACGTTGATCAGGATGCGTTTTCAGAAAAACGTAGCCTTTAACTGCCGTCTCAATTTGACGTTCAATCTCTTCTTTCTTAAGTTTCAAATCGTTATAGGATAGATGTTGATTATCTGCAGCTGTATCCACCAATTGCTGTTGAGTTTCGCAGTACTCCCTTATGCTGGCTCGAGTTTTTTCAGGAAAGAGCCTCATCTGCTCTACTTGCGCCTCTACTTCTTCCAAAAATTCAGCTTCAGTTTCTGTTTCTCCTTTTTTCAAAATCGGTACAACTTTAGCAAGCGCTTGCATCTCTTTAGCGGTTGGACTCCCATCGGCCAACGCTTCAGGAGTTATTTTTTTTAGGCAGTCAGAGACTTTTGCAAAAACTTCCCAGTTTGCCATTTTTCTCCATTCTGTTCCAGGAGGCTGCCTGTCTGAACAAACATAAGCGCGATCGTCGCCTCTGCTTTTTACCCATATTGGCCTATCCAATTCAAAGGACTCTTTTGCAGCGCGGGCAAATTGTCGAAGTTCAAATTGTCTTGCTACTCTCTCGGCCGCGCTTGTCAGAGAGAGATCTTGTAGTAGTTTAATACCAGCTATAACATCATCCAGACTCTCTTTTAGTTCATCTACTGATGCATATTCACCTAATTGAGCGCTATTAATTTCATCTTCAATTCTTTCTTTTATTGAAGCTATTTCTGTCATTCGATTATTAAGAACATTTAATTCTTCACCTTGCGCATCTAAGAGGTCCAACCTGCTGCGCATTTCTTCCAGTTCAATATTTTCCAACTTCTCTTCAAGCTGCAATATTGGAGCAAGCATTTTTTCGAGCTCTCGTTTTTTAGCTTGTTTTGCAACGAGATTGTCTTCGAGTTGTCTTTCACTGGGATCATTTCTTACGGCCATTTGAGCATCTTTTTTAAAGGCAATAGCAAACTGTTTTGCATTTGAAAAAGATACTTCGTATGTACTATATTTATCCGCTTGTTCGTGAACATCGTCAGATGAGAGCTCCTTCCATTCACCTTTCTTACCTTCCTGCGCCTCAGGTTTTGTTTTGCCGGTGTAATAAATGCCTTGATTTTGACCCTTTTCGTCTTCAAGTTGCCACATTTTTGCGGAAGCAAAACCCTTAGTGGAGGAACTTACAAATTTATCATAGGCGCTTACAAAACTATTGGCTTCATGCCGTTTTTGCGTAGCCTCTTGTATTGCCTTCAATTTAGTCAACCCCGCTTTTTGTTCTTCTGAAGGTTCGACTAATCCACTTTGCTGCATGATGTCTAGCACAAGGAGTGGTGTTAATTGATGTTCAATTCCAAGCGCATCCGACAACTTAATCATCTCATTGGAAGTTAATGTTTCCATCACTTCTTTTTGTGTCACTAGTCTATGATGGAAATCTTCAACTTGCTTTTTCGGATATAAAGAAAATAATTCATCTAAACAATTAAATATTATTTTAGCCTTCTCTTGTGGCAAACTTTTTAAATACTCAGCAGCTTGGTGAATTCGTGCGCGTTTCACTAGAGCCTTAAGATCCGCCAAATTTCGATCGGTCAATAGTTTAGGCTCTATAACACTGCCAATAGCTTCTAAATACTGATTATAGGTATAATGCTCAGACGATGAATTTTCATATTGCACAATGAAGTTATTAAGGTTGTATATCTTCTCCGGAGTTGCACTAAGAATAGCCTTTCTGAATTCACTTGAAGAGCGCAATGCCTGGCGATCTTTTTCGGCCTTTGCCGCCTGAGCATTCAGCTCTGCTGCGCCTGGCAATTCTTTAGGCAAGGCTAACCTACCCGTAATCAAATCAAAGAAGTGTTTTACGCCTTCAACTTTGACGTATTTTACATTCTGATTGTCAGAACCATGCGATAATGTCTCTATCCTTCCGGCAACGTCGATGACTGAAGCGGCTTCCATGTTGATAATGCTGTCTTTAAGGTACTTGATTTTGTCATCGATTAATGCAGCGAATTGATGATATTCTTTGGAATCTGATGAGATATGATCATATTTATTTATCATTTCCTCTCGTACTGTCTCTCGTGTTTTATGCAACTCATAACGGAAGTCGTCCGAAGTTTCTATTTTTCCCCGAAAAAATTCGAGAGATGATTTAAGACGGATTTCCAAGTCATATTTGCGTAACCACTTAAGCAAAGACTTCGGAACACAATTCAGGATAGTAAGCTCGTCCACCCTTCTTATGAATGTCCTCTGACTCGCATCGCCAGTCAGTAGTGCGGACCGTCCTGATTCCGGATCTTCTGATGCAAGAATATTAGAGCCTTCCTGCATGACGTCATCTAGCAATGTTTTTTTTATTTTTTCTTTATCTTTCTCGATCTGCTCGCCAACCATTGCGTTGACCAGTTCAAGCTTGCGTTTTGCAAGAGGGCTGCTTGGCTTAGGATCCAACCTGCCGCTTGCCATGCGCGGCAATGGAGTTGTGATTAAGACATCTTTATAACCCAAGCGCAAAGCTGCAGAACGCTGGTAATAAGAAACGTTGCCATTTACAACAACCTCGAGATATTTTGGGAAATTTAGTTTATAAAATTCATAAAATTTAGTATTTCTTAAATAAAGAAGCGGAATACCCAAAGCCAAAATACTGAGAAGCGTGATAAAAATTTGAGCGACAAGGAGAAGAACGTTTTTCCCTAAATTAACTACTTTCGCTGCTAGATGCCATGAGGTTGCAATTTTTTCAGAAACTTCCTCTTCAAGCAATGCGCCGTGCGGTAGAGCGGCCTCTCTTCTTGCGATTTCCTGTTCTATCAATTCCGCCTCTTTTTCCTTGCCCGGCTTAATAACGCGAACTGTCATGGGGGGCAATCCCATAAACACAGATCCCCTAACGACACCAAGCTCCACTTGTTCATATACCTCGCTTTTACGGGGAATTTTTAGGGCTTCATGATTATCTAGAAATTCTCGTTCCCCTGGTCCTCTTTCGGCAACTGACATACCAACCTCCGAATTAACTAATTAAATATGTTGCAACTAATTTGCACATAATTATTATCAACCTATTTCTATTATACTCCTCTGCAATTATTTAAACATCTTTTTTTGTTTAGTTATTTATTTAGTTGACTATTTTATCTCCTCTCTACAGAATCAAAGGTTTTTTGATATTTTAATCATTTTTTTCTCATTTTATTATCCACAATAATATGTAGATGGCCTTAGCAAGCGAAACCGCAGGTGTGAAAATGTTGTTTATCCAGGTTAGGATGTTCATTTTGTGTATTTTTTTGATTAAATTTTTCATATAATTTCTCCATACGCTGCACGAAAAGATAACAAAAAAATCGCGCAGCGTATGGAGTGCGTGCGACTTGTCGCCGCTTTGGTAGACCTCGACTCGTCGAGGTCGAAGCGTAAATCTAAAATATCTAAAAGCTAGCATTTTGAACGTTGAACAGGTCATATTATCGATAGCAAAACGCTTTCCAGGTTAACGTTAAGCTAGCTTCTAGATGTTTTAGATTTACGCTTCGACCTCGACGAGTCGAGGTCTACCAAAGCGGCGACAAGTCGCACGCACTCCAAACGCTGCGCGAAGGAAGGGATAAAAAGACCTTGATTAAATTTTTCAAATGTCGCTATTGTCCCTGTCCCTTATCTTTTTCTTGTTTTTTTGCATTGACAGAAAAGAGCGGATTCGGGAAAACTGTCGTATCTTATGGCGGTCGTAGCTCAGTTGGTTAGAGCGCTGGATTGTGATTCCAGAAGTCGCGGGTTCAAGTCCCGTCGATCGCCCATTTTCTCCATGATTTCTACACGCTTTACCACCATTAATCTATGTCGACACTTGAAGCGATTCTTCTGGGCATCATCCAAGGATTGACGGAATTCTTTCCTATTAGCTCTTCGGGCCACCTCGAATTGGGGCAAATTTTCTTAGGTCTGACAAATCTCGATCATTATGTTTTATTCAATCTTGTATGTCACCTCGGGACCTTGCTCGCGGTGTTTTTTGTGTTTTTTGAGCAAATTAAACAGACATTCTTATCTGACCGTGTGCGATTCGCTCAAGTGGTTTTGGGCACGCTGCCTCTTTTTCCTTTAGTTCTCGTGATCGCCCCTATCAAAGCGCTGTTTGATCAACCTCAATATCTGGGCTATTGCTTTTTCTTTACCGCTTTTCTGCTTTATATGGGCATCCGCATGGGAGAATGCACTCCGAGCGCGATCCTTAAAAAGCGGCGCTGGCGCGATGCATTGATCATCGGTACATTTCAGGCCGTAGCGATACTGCCAGGGGTTTCACGCAGCGGGGCGACTATTTCAGCGGGACGACTCCTTGGGTGGAAGCAAGAAGAGGCCGTCACTTTTTCTTTCTTGCTGGCGATTCCCGCCATTTTAGGCGGGGTGACCTTAGAGCTGCTCCAGCTGTTGAAATCGGGAGCCAGCCTGCCTCCAATAGCTGGGATGCAGTATGCGGCGGGTTTTTTCACATCGCTGGGAGTGGGCTATCTTGCGCTGCAATGGCTTATTCAATTGGCGGCGAAGGGACGGCTTATCTATTTCGTTTGGTATTGCCTGTTTATCGGCACGGCGACTGCGCTTTACTTTAATCTCCCTTGAAAGCAAAATACAGAAATCAATGATGTCTAATTGCCTTCTCGCGCCCCTCCCGGGGCGCAACGTTGCATGTTGCTTACCCCGGGTTCCGCTAATCGCTTCACCCGGGGCTAATCACGCTACCCCCTTCCGGGGGAAGGAACAATGAGAAATGCAAAATTCAATTAGGCGTAGTCTTTCCCCCGGAAGGGGGTAGCGTGATTAGCCCCGGGTGAAGCGAAGCGGAACCCGGGGTAAGCAATATTCAATGTTGCGCCCCGGGAGGGGCGCGAGAAAAAGTGTTACCTTAAGTCGAGAATTTATGGCGAAAAAAGGGACGGCAAAAACAAAGACAACAGGCAAAGCCAAACCTGATACAACGGCGATCCGTGGGCTATTCATCCTATGCGCAGGCGTTGCGCTGCTGCTAAGCTTATACAGCTTTGCGCGCGGGCAAGAGATGCACAATTGGATTGGACTAGTTGGATTTACCGTAGGCAAACTCTTGCATGCGGTTTTTGGCTTAAGCAGCTACCTCTTTTGCATCTATATCATTTGGATCGGCTGGCGCTGGTTGTTTTGCAAACCGATCAACCATCCAAACATCAAAGCTCTCTATCTTGTCATACTCGCCGCCTCTCTTTGCATTATCCTATCGCTAATTGAAGATAATCTGCCTGCCTTCGCCAATGAGCTGAGCTCTCTGTTTTATCCCAACCATCGCAAGTCCCACTACCATCTGGGAGGCGCGCTCTTTTATTATCTTTATCGCGACCTCCCAGGATTCAATCTCCTACATATTTTCAATACAACCGGCGTGGCTCTGCTCAGTTGCAGCGCATTGCTGGCCAGCGGCTTGTTCTTAACAAAAACCACCCCCTCGCAATTACTTGAAAAAATCGTAAACTTTTTTGCCCGCTTTAAACGGTCGGAAGAGGATCTCCAACCTGCAACTGTTGAACCAATTCCTTCGGAACCCTTTGACACCACGCGTTTCGTCAAAGTGCGCATTCCAGATGGCTCCAATCAACATGCCCAAACACCACTCCAGAGTCAACCTTCCAAGGATGCGCCGCCGCCCGTTTCGTCCTCGCCCGATCTTCTTGCCATTCAACCTGAAACAAATTTGACTGTGCGCCCTTCCGTTTCCAATAAGGAACAAACAGATCGCAAACGCATGCCTCCGCCTGATGAAACTCCTCCTAAAAAAAAGGAAGAACCAGTTCAAAAAAAACGGCAAAACGCTTTGGCTGCGCAGCGCGTTCATAATGGAGACTTTAAAAATTACCGAATACCCGAAATCTCTTTGCTCACCAATGCTAAAAAAGTGGATCAGTCATCTTTGAAGCAGGATCTGCGCCGCCAAGCCGAGGTCTTGGAAGAAACCCTTCAAAGCTTTGGCATTGAAGCCAAAGTCGGGCAAATCAACTGCGGCCCAACGATCACCTCATTCGAAGTGCACCCTGCCATTGGCGTAAAAGTTCAAAAGATCAAAACGCTGGAAAACGACATCGCCCTTAATATGGAAGCGAAATCGATCCGCATCATCGCTCCGATTCCTGGAAAAGCCGCTGTCGGCATTGAAGTGCCTAATGCGAATCCGCAAGAGGTCTCTTTTAAGGAGATGCTGCTCGCCTACCAGCAGAGCGGCCGCAAGTTCCATATTCCGATCTTATTGGGCAAAGCGGTAAATGGCGACTATGTCATGAGCGACCTCGCCAAGATGCCGCATTGCATCATCGCAGGCGCCACGGGTTCAGGGAAATCGGTGTGCATCAACACGATTGTGATGTCGATTCTCCTGAACGCCAAGCCTGATGAAATTAAATTGGTGATGATCGATCCTAAAAAAGTGGAGCTTACTCCTTACGCCAAGCTGCCGCATATGCTGGCTCCAGTCATTACCGAACCGTTAGGGGCTTGCGCGGCTCTTAATTGGCTGGTTAAGGAGATGGAGAATCGTTATGAAATTTTTAAACAGCTTGGCGTGCGCAATATTGATGCTTTTAATACACGCGCCATCAACAAGGAACTGGAAGCCTCCTTAGAGCAAACGATTCCGGCGCATATGCCCTATATTGTGGTGATCATCGACGAACTGGCTGACCTCATGATGGTTGCGAGCAATGACATCGAAACGCCTATCGCCCGCATTGCGCAAATGGCGCGCGCTGTCGGCATTCATCTGATTCTTGCCACCCAACGTCCTTCGCGCGAGGTTATCACCGGTTTAATCAAGGCTAACTTCCCTACACGCATCTCCTTTAAAGTGGCAAGCCGCGTCAACAGCCAGATCGTATTGGATGAAATCGGCGCGGAATCTTTGTTGGGCAATGGAGATATGCTGTTCCTGCCGCCTGGCTCCTCTACGTTGATACGTGCGCAAGGCGCCTTTATTCGCGACGAAGACATCATGGCGGTTGTCACACAGATCTGCGAGCAGGCTCCGCCAAATTATGTCATCGCCTCCTTTGATAAAATGGGACGCGAAGCCTCTTCAGCGGACTCTAGTGAGGCGTCCGGCGATAGTTTGTATGCGCAAGCCGTAGACGTAGTTCTTAACACAGGCAATGCCTCCACAACATTTCTACAGCGTAAACTTAAAATCGGCTATGCGCGCGCTGCAAGCTTAATGGATCAGATGGAGGCCCAAAGCGTTATTGGACCGGCCGATGGGGCCAAACCGCGTAAAATCTTTGCTTCTTCAAAGGCCAAAAGTGAAGAGGCAGGAATGCCCGATGAGGCGAATCCATTTGACGATGAATAACCCAGGATCGCAAAACGGAAAGACCGGCGCAAGCGTAAGAGCAAGAGTGCAAAAGAGTAACGATAAAAATTCAACGCAAAGACGGGCGCAAGAATACAAAAGAGTAAAGATAAAAATTCAACGCAAAGACGCAAAGGCGCAAAGACGCAAAGAGATTGAAAATATTAAATTTATTAATACATATTTCGTTTTTAGGGTATAGTTCAAATCAGGATATTTTTTTTTATTCATTTTTGAACTATGACTCAAAATTCGCTAAATTAGACATAAAATACTGACCTGCGAAATATGTATTAATAAATTTAATCCATTCAATCTCTTTGCGTCTTTGCGTCTTTGCGTTGAATTTTTATCTTTACTCTTTTGTATTCTTGCGCCCGTCTTTGCGTTGAATTTTTAAACGTTTTAATTTAAATTATTTTCAAAATTCAAACAAATTATTGCATTAAAATATATTTTATATACAATGAGGTTATTGTCCCTTATTTTATAAGGAGGCGTTATGTGCACACCAACAGAAACTACAAAAGACAGATATTTAAATTATACCTTGGAGACCAATAAGGAGACCACTAAACCTTTGCCAAATAAAATCAAGCGGGTATTAAATAATCATTTGGTTCCTTTTCAAGAAACAATTAAAGAACATCACCCTCGTTCTCGACAACAAAGTACACATGCCATTAAACAAACCATTATAAAAAAAGAAAATAATCACGATATGCATAATAATCTATGCAAAAACGGCTATGTAGGATTGGCAAAAACTTTACTCGGCAAAAAAGGAGCTCCATGGGACGACATCACTGCGCTTTCTTCGCCGATTCTAATGGAACAGGTAACTCATCTACACACGATTTGTTGCATCGAAGCGCCGCCTTCTGCGGCGAATGCCATGCAGAAGTTTTTCTCGTTCTGCTTAAAAGTCGCTCAACAGCATCTTGAACATGATGTCCTGGATTTTTCAAATTGTGATAAAGATGGAGTGAACGTGACTAGCGTCTTTTTAGGAAAGGCCCTCTATCTGGTCGGCGTCGATCCCAATGAGACTTGTGAACTAGTGGATTTAGATGAGTCTAAAGCGGAACGCAGTAAACAAAATATCGAAGAGCAATTTCAGAAAAAATTAAGGCTCATTGGTGAGAGAACGAAAAATCATGTAGCGCAACATCAGAAAATAGGCATCCAAGATCACACGCGCGCCCGGATGATCAAACTGCCTACCGAATTCGCCATGGCGCTCATTACAAACACCGGCGCCGTTAATGTCGGAATCATCTCCATATTAAAAAAAACTCTTCTCCCAAAAGATCAAGATCATCTTTCCCATGAAAGCGATATTCATCATATTTTAACCTTGCTTGAAGACTCCCCAAATATGCGCGAACAACTCGCCTCGATTCAGCCTCCGAAATTTTCAGGGGCGCCTGCAGAGCATATCATTCGCATTATCCTGGGGTTGTCGAGCCAAGCGAAAATTACACATGTTGATGCGAAGAGAGCCGCTTTAAGCGCTCTGCTTTCGCATTTACGCCAAGGAAACGCCGGATCTTGCTTTGCCACTTTCGTCGCTATCGGCACGCTTTCGACAAACCCGAAACGCTGCCTGGCCGACTTTAAGGAGATGCTAAGAGATAGCAAATTGACACGGAAAATTAATCATCAACTCGTAGAATTTCCGTTTCTGATGGATAGCGGTGAGGAGTCAATACATCGAAAAATTAATTTGAATATAAAAGGGCAAGTTCTTGCACAGGATGCAATTCTTGGTTTTATCTGGGACTCTCCAGGCATGCAGGCCGCTTGTCGCGCGGCGGGCATTGACAATATTGCAAAGGCTGTAATGACAGTCATCCCTTTATTGTTTCCTCGAAATAAAACCGAAAAAGTTCCGGTAGTAATATCAATAAAAGAGATTCTTTCTAAATTAATTATGAACCATAGGTTAAAATGCCTAGACATTCAGGAAGATATTCCCACTCTACTGAATCGAGCGGCTCTGGCATTCGAAGGTGAAACGCAAAATCTTTTGCAAAAGATGTGGGAGAATGCACTGGCGGGCATGGCTGAATGCAAAGAAAGCGGACTATTAAAGCATTCGATCATTGAATCCATTTCAAAACCGATCTTCGAAGCTATTTCAGTAATATCTCCTAAGGGAAAACATCTCCCATGGGACCCTTTATTGAAAAGCATCGCTCAGCAATTAACGCAGAGGATTCAACTGCAATACTCACCCCACATTCTCAGTCATGCAACGTCGAGTGACGAACATTCAGCTGAAGGCGCTTTTGTCTTATATGATCGCGGCCAGTCCAACATGCCAACGGAGTGGAAAATCATCAACCAACCCTCTAGTTTTCAGGACTTTGTCCATTCCATCATTTGTCACGCCTACAAAGGCATCCAACAGGTCAGTCTGTCGCCGCGCTCTACGGGATTGATTGACCATGGTTACATCAAAATTTTCCAAACCATCCAAAGCCAACTGTTCCTCAAATCCGTGTTGGAAGAGTACGATGAGGACAACAAAAACAACTCCGACTTGCTTAATCAATTTGAAAGGCTTGAGCATACTCCTTGGCTGGATAAAAGTGGAGACGATCCTGAGGAAGTGTTGCGCATCTACCAAGAGAGAACAGATCCTTTTTCCAACCAGGTTAAATTCACCCCATTGAATGCACATCAGTTGTTGAGTCATTTGATCGATATTGGAAAAAACAGTGAACCGGAAATGCAGGAAGAGTTAGAAAATAATCCCCATTCACGTCTGCCGCTGATTGTGCATGGACTGCACTCCTGTTCACTTTTATTGGGACATCCCTCTATGGTGAAAGCTTGGAAATCCGATACGCATACGGATGCATGGGTGAACGAGACAATCACCTATCCTGGACAAGCCATCGCCCATGGCCCTATTCAGCCTTCAACCTGTAAAATATTGATCGACTACATGCAAAAATTAATCCCCGCAGAGCATCAGGAGAGTTTTAAAAAAGAGGCCGGTTCGATAAAAGAATCACTCAGCGTTCATAAATTCCGCAATGCCCTTTTACATGTGATCAGCAAAATGCACACGCCCGAATACCCAACCCTTGGAATGATCGCCTCAGAAATAGATAAATGTTTGTGCCAAAAAGCATTGCCGGAAAACCAGCGCAATATCATTCGCGATACAGCCGTGCACTTTGCCGATAGCAATTGGTTCGATGGAGCGCACGATGTCCATTTTTGCTGCATTGTTAATCCGGGCGTTGGCCAACTTGAAATGTGGCAGATTTTGGATGACGGCACGGGACTGTGTCCGCGAGAGCAGGCGAAGTGGGTCATTAAAAGGCAGTGGCGCCTCATCTCCACCATTCTTTAACATCTGTGCATTACTTATGCTTAGAATGATGGGCAAACCTACGATGTCTAACATTCAATGAGAGTGATTTTTCTTTTCTTCGTTCTTTCTTGGCTTGCACAAGACCTGCCATATTGACTTCATGGAATAATTTGCCGAAATCTGCATTTTTTGCGTTCAAACGGTCCATAATATGCATGCGAATGTAGACATCCATAGGTGGAGCAGGCAATTGACCACTTTCCCATTTGATCACAGCAGCATGAGACACTCCGAAGACTTCGCCAAAGGCTGTTGTCGTCATTTCAAAATATTTTCGGATAAAGCGTAATTCACTTGCTTGTAATGGAGTGGACTTATGAATCAGCATTTTTAATACTTCTAGCTGAAGTATGTTTAGATTAATGTCTAAAACCCATTCTCCCAGGATTTTTCTCATGGGCACGTCGATAAGCTCGATGGGAAAGCCTAAATCTGTATAAGTGAATGTCTCATTTTTTTTTTCGATCATAGTATTACCCTTTTACCACATGCATCACAGTGATAATCATCATTCCAGCATCATCAAAAACAATGATGATTCGAATATCAATTTCATCTAATGTTTTACCTCTAACAGAATATTTCCACGTTTGAAATGCCTCATCAAAAGAAGTCTTTTGTTTTTCATGATATCCGTTCTTTAAGACGTATAAAACATCCGGCAAGTCGATTTCTCTTTCTGATTCTCTTTCGATCGCATGCTTGCTTTGTCGATAAAGCCCCTTATCAAGGCAGTCGCGGATCTTTGGAAAAAGCTCATCCGCTTGGGAAGGCCGTTTTGCTCTGTCTTTCATTTCGTTAAATCTAAACGTGTTATCTTTCCATGTTTCATTGTAACAAAGTTACATATTTCTAGCAAGCATCCCAGCTTTGCGATTTACGGCTTTATTTTTTTCTCATGAGCATGTATCATTAATATGTCGTCATATAAAAAATATTTATTTTTGGAAAAATCGTGTCCGAGAAAAACAAAAAATTTCGCATTGCAACGCTGGGATGCCGCACAAATCAATATGAATCGCAGGCTTATCAAAATCAGCTTGAAACGATGGGCTACACGGAAGCTAATGACGGAGAATCCGCTGACATCTGCATTGTCAACACCTGCACTGTCACCGAATCCGCAGACAGCCATAGCCGGCATGCCATCAGGCAGTTGGCTCGCGAAAACCCCGGCTCTCAACTTGTGGTGACGGGCTGTTTCGCCGAACGACAACCAGATCTCGTCAAACAGATGGAGGGCGTATCGCATGTCGTTTCCAACCTACAGAAAGAAAATCTGATCTCCTCCATTTTTCCGGACGAAGACGTCCCTGAATTTTCCATTAAAAATTTCGACGCCCGCACTCGCGCATTCGTTAAAGTGCAAGACGGTTGCAACTCCTTTTGCACATACTGCGTCATTCCCTATGTAAGAGGACGTTCCCGATCACGCTCTATTCCCGATATCTTGCAAGAAGTGGAGGAATTAATAAAAAACGGCTACAAAGAGGTCGTTTTAACAGGAATCAATATTGGCGATTTTGACGGCAACCCTTCAGAGGGTGAAGCCCCTCATCGCCTAGCGGACCTCGTGCGCGCCGTCGATCAAATTCCAGGGTTGAAACGCTTGCGCGTGTCGTCCATTGACCCTGATGAAGTAAATGACGACCTCGCAGACGCTATTTTAAATGGGCGAACCACATGCCACTCGATGCATCTAGTCCTGCAATCAGGATCCAATGTCATCCTTAAACGCATGAATCGTAAATATACTCGCCAAATTTTTATGGACACCGTGGAACGCATGCAGACAGCCAGCCCTGATTTCACTGTCACCACAGACGTCATTGTTGGATTCCCCGGAGAAACCGACGCCGATTTTACAGAAACCCTCCAGGTGATGCGCGAAGTCAAATTCGCAAAAACGCATATGTTTCCTTACAGCGATCGTCCCAGGACGCGCTCTGCATTGATGCCCAATAAAGTGGCGCCCGAAGTGATCCGTGAACGCAAACAAATCATCCTCCGCGCCACCGAGGAGATCGGCTATGAACTGCGCAATCAATTTCTTTCACGTCGCATGACCATTTTAACCGAAAATACAGATCCTTCAAGGCCGGGTCAGATCGCAGGACACACTGAAAACTTTCTTATGGTATGGGTGCAAAGCGATGCGTATGGCCCAAATGAACTCGTAGAAGTCGAATTAATTGAAAATACGCCTGTCGGGTTGATTGGCAAAGTGATTGGAGTATAATGCGCATTGCGGTTGCCGAACGCCTACGCCCATTTTCACATATCCCAGGGACCTGTTTTTTACTTCCGGGGTCCAGTTTGCGCTTCCAAGCGTTTCCCGCGCTCTTGCGCATCCATGACTTAGCGGAAAAAGAACCGCGCTTCATCGCCGAAATCCCTCTGGATGTCACGGGGCCGGTAAAAGATTTCACCATCATGCAGGATCTGGAAAAAGGTCTTCTGCGAATCTGGGGCCATACGGCTAAAGGCTTTATGCGTTATCGAATCAGCGCTCGTCCAGAAAGCCCGGAGGGATTCGCCATTGCGATGGAAAAATTCCCAGATGATATGACAAACCATTCTGAATATGGCAACGCTCCATCCACCTACATTCCACCTTCAATAGATCGCCTTTCTCTGGGCAGCCAGAAAGCTCAGGATTGGAATCTGATGCTCCGCCGCCGTGATTTAGCCGAGATTCTGCCTTTATGGTTTAGACTGGGGCAACTGATCCCTAATGCCGCTCAATCCATCGCTGAAGGAACTGCAATGCTGCTGCAGTTTTGTCGTAAAAGCATTGAATCGCAAAAACGCGTCGAGATCTGTTCCGCTTTTAATGACCTGTTTTCAGCCGGATTCGAGTGCGGCTTATCTCCACGCCTTATTGATGAACAGCATCAAGGTTATCATTTACCGCCGCTCACTATAAAAAATGCCGCAGGAGGCAGTCCGCTCAGTTTGCTGACTGAAGGAGCTTCATTGATTAGACAGCTTTTTGTGCAGTTCCAGGACCTTCATATTCATGTGTTGCCTGTTCTTCCACCTGATTTTCATTGCGGCCGCCTTATTCAGACACAGTGTGGGACAGCGGGCGTTATGGACCTTGAATGGAGCAAACATCTCACGCGTCGAATGACGTTTACAGCGCAAATTGAAGGACAATTACAGTTCCATTTTCAAAAAGAGCTGCGGCGTTTTCGTTTGCGCCGCAACCAACAAGATCGCGGTCAAACGATCAATTGCAATGAACCTATCGATGTGCATGCTGGGGAGTCGTATTATTTCGACCGTTTCGAAAAGTAACGGGTGCAATTAAAAGTGAGGGGCTAAAGAAGGTAGCCAGGGCGTCCCGCCCTGATCGCGTGTATTATCTTCAATGTTTTTTGCCTACAGAGCAGGGCGGGACGCCCTGGCTACCTTCCTTAGCCCCTCACTTTTAATTGCATCTAAAATAACTTAACACGTTGACGCTGCATTCTGAATTTGATACTGTAGCACATTTGGGGGGATAGATGAAAATTTGGCTGGATACGACCAATATAGCGGCGATAGGGGCCGCGACCGATTTAGGCGTCCTTTTTGGCGTGACAACAAACCCAGAGTTGGCTGCACAGTCGGGTAAGTCGCTGGAAGATTTATTGCAAAGCTTGCTTGATGCGCAAGAAGGGCCTGTGACCGCTCAGGTTGTTGCATGTAATACGCAAGAAATGGTGCGGCAAGGACAAACGCTCAATGCGTTTTCCGCACGCATAATCGTTAAAATTCCGGTTACTCAAGATGGACTGAAAGCCATCCATTTGCTTTCAGAACAAAATATTCCCACAATGGCTACAGTCATATTTCAGCCCCACCAAGCCTTAATGGCAGCGTTAGCCGGCGCGGACTATGCGGCGCCCTATTTAGGACAAATTGAACAGCGCGGCCAAAACCCTTGGGATGTCTTAACATCAATCTCACAGATGTTTCAGCATTATAAGTTAAAAACAGAAATTCTAGCGGCTTCGTTGCGTTCTTTAGAATACGTCCAAAAATGCGCTGAGATGGGAATTTCCAACATCACTGTCAAGGAACCGCTATTCCGGCAGATGATCGCCACAGTTCCCGCCACACAAGAAAAAGTAGACCACTTTGCGCAGGTTTGGGAAGCCGCTCATGCGATGTTTGTATGACGGATCTGGAAAATTTATTGCATGAATTATTCTCCTCAAACGGATTAGCTTATGCCGTTCTGAGTTCGCCCCAATGCAAAACAATGCAATGTATAAAAATCATCGTACGTCCTGTCGCAATGAAGCAAGGCATTTGCTATCAGGTTACGGAACATCGCGGATCGCAAGCGTTTCATAAGAATCTCTCTGCAAGCGAATGTGAAAAATTTTTACAAGAGCAGCTGAACGGTAATTATAAACAAGCCCTCTTCTGCACAGAGCAAGCGGATTATCAAGTTTTGAATAATAAGCGCCAAAGCGTCATCTTAAAAAAGCCTCCGACAAAAAAACAATCGATCCAAATGCACAATCGCAAAAAGCAATATATTCTTGAAGAAAACGCTCCATTTCTATTGGCGATAGGACTCACCACGAAATCCGGCGCGCTGACAGCTAAAACAAGCGGAAAATTTCGACAGCTCAACAAATTTTTAGAAATGATCGCCGACATCCTGCCATGTTTCAAAACAAAAAAGAAACTCCATATTATTGATTTCGGCTGCGGCAAAGCCTACCTAACTTTCGCCCTGTACCATTACTTGGTCAATGTAAAAAAATATGAAGTCGACATTGTAGGCTTAGACCTTAAACAGGAAGTCATCACTCATTGTCAAACATTGGCGGCGCAGCTTGGCTGCACAGGGTTGCGCTTCCAAGTGGGCGATATTAATCATCACGTTGCAACGGGCCCTGTTGACATGGTTATCTCTCTGCATGCCTGCGACACTGCAACGGACGCCGCATTGGAAAAAGCGATTCGCTGGAACGCCCAAGTGATCTTATGCGCGCCCTGTTGTCAGCATGAATTATTTAAACAAATCAAAAACACCGCTTTATCTCCATTATTGGATCATGGAATCCTTAAAGAACGTTTCTCCGCGCTTGCCACCGATGCGGCCCGCGTCCAGTTGTTGGAGATATTAGGCTATCAAACGCAGGCGATTGAATTTATAGACCTTGAACACACGCCAAAGAACTTACTGATTCGAGCCGTAAAAAGAAAATCTAATGAAAAATGTTCTCCATTGGCTCTGCAAGCCTATTACGATTTTAAACACGCCTTAAACATCACTCCTTCGCTCGAGCGACGCTTTAATGAAGAATTGCAAAAATTTGGGAGCGCCGAAAATACTTGAGATGATTCTTGAAATAGTATAAGATGCGGTGGTTTCCAAACTAAGGAAGAGTGGCAGAGTGGCCGAATGCGTCTGTCTTGAAAACAGAAGGCGGGTAATCCCCGTCCGTGGGTTCGAATCCTACCTCTTCCGTTCCTTTTGTAGCGTAGACTTCAGTCTGCGCTTGTTTGCGCAGGTTTTAACCTGCGCTTGTTTTTGCGGGTTTTAACCCGCAAAGTCCAGTGAAGAGGTTCCTTCGAGAAATTTTGGTTGAACTTACCGCAACAGCATCTTTTCCGATCATTTCTAATAAACGCTTTGTAAAGTCACTACATGGTTTTAATACCTCAAAAGAAAACTATTGAATAACGTGTGTATAGTGTGTATAATAAGGAATTAGGTAAGAATGGATAGCCGGAAGGTCATACAGCTTTTGAAGAAAGATGGGTGGGAGCTAAAAAGAACCGCTGGGAGTCATCACCATTTTGTCCATCCCACAAAGAAAGGGTTAGTCACTGTCCCGCACCCAAAGAGGGACTTGCCAACAGGTACTTTGAAGAGCATAGAAAAGCAAGCAAACATTAAGTTTGGAGAAAAATCATGAAATATATAGCGCTGATCCATAAAGAAGAGGACTCAGACTATGGTGTAAGCTTTCCTGATTTTCCAGGATGTGTATCTGCCGGAGAAACACTTGAACAGGCCAAAACAATGGCTCAAGAGGCTCTGATTAACCACATCAATCTACTCAGGGAGATGCATGAACAGATTCCAGCGCCAAGCGCCCTGGAAGAGATTATGTCATGCCTTGAGAACCGCTCCGCTATCGCATTCCTCGTTGAAGTTCCGTCTCATCATACTGTCCGTATCAATATAACACTCCCTGAGGATGTGCTTAGTATTGTCGATCAACGTGCAAGACGACTAAATCTTAGCCGCTCTGCATTTTTAGCGGAGGCGGCGCTTCACTTCGGTAAACAGTTTGGCAATAAAATCAAGACAGCGTAAAGCGCCAATTATAAATCACCAAGCAGTTTTTCTTATAGAAGATAGCGTAATACACTCTAACGCCTTATCGAAATTATTATTATCTATATAATCCTTACATATTGCTGAATATTTCGAATCTACTAAATAACCATGGCTACAAATCTGACGCAGAACGTCAATAGCTTCGGCATGATGACCTTCCTTTTGATAATCCTGCGCTATCTGAATATAAAAAATTTTCTTAGCCTCATAGTCTTTGTTAACTTGGTTGTATATAAGGGCATTTTTAAGATCTTTCCGCTCGTAATATTTTTTCGCTAAGATTGTCAATAGCGCCGAGCTTTCCTTGTAAATAATTCTGGACAGTGCGCTGCCAGCTTCATCTAACTTACCCTGTTCAATATAATCTCTGCCTATTTTAAGATGAAAATCTTCAAAGTTATCGTTATTTGAATTTTTTAAATGACTTATGGTTTGTAGCGCGTTTTCAAAATCTTTTTTCTGATAGTATTCTTCAGCTACAGTTACAAAAATCTTACTTTTTAATGTAGGGCCACCATAAATCTTATTAATAAATTTTATAGACTCAGCATATTTAGCTTTTCGGCAACAATGTAATGCAAATTCTTCATATATTGGGTCTGTTATTCCCGATTTAATGACATATTTATCTAAAATTTTAATCGCCTTTTCTGAGTTATCTTGCTGGAAATAAGCCCTAGCAATGCTGCAATAATTGTCTTTCTGGGTTTCGTATGGAAGTTCTTCATTTGCTTTGCTAGCTTCTTCAAGATTACCTACCTTTATATAATTTTGCACTTTTTCATCCTGAATGAGAACTTGCTCGAGACCTTTCTCATCTTTAGAGATTAAACTTTTATTATTGTCTTGCAAAACGACTTCATTCAGAACAGGGATATCTTTTTGGTTCATTGACTCTGACTTAATAGGTTGAGCTTGAGAATCAACAACAATTTTTGAAGGGACATCAGTTTTTTCTGGCTCAATTGGATGCTGATTTATTTCGATTACTCTTATTTGATTATTTGTTAGATCAGATGGTGAGATAATTCTAATATTTTTTGTTTCAAAAACGGTCAAAAACTTAGAATAACTTCGACAGCAAAAAATCTGTTGAAATGACCAAGCGATTCTCTCGAAGATGTTCAAAGAAACAATAGCAATTTTTCCGTCATTAAGATTACGAAGAAAAAATGTTTTGTTTCTTTAATGAGCGCATTCTATCTAAGTCTAATCTGTATGGTTCTTCTCTCTGAAGATTTTCTAAGGTAGACTCGATAATTCTCTTAGCCCAATCTGGCAAAGATGGATTAAGGCTGTAATATACCCACTGCCCTCTACGTTCATCTAAAACAAGCCCAGATTTTCGCATAAGAGCGAGATGGCGAGAAATTTTTGGCTATATACTCTCTATTAACTGACTAATCTCACAAACGCAAAGTTCCCCCTCTTTTTGAAGGAGAACTAAGCATCGCAAGCGAGTTTCGTCAGACAATAAAGAAAACAACTCATTTGGAGTCATTATCATCGTCCAGTCCTTGGCTTGATGGCCTTAATTTTTGCTGATACCACATAATTTTCTGCATCAGAACCAGGAACCCAATCCTTAATAAACATGCGACTGTTTTCTTGGGGTTCAATCACAATATCTGTAAACCCAGCTTTTGCAAGAATATTTTTGAGTTCGTTAATTGTAATGGCACCTGAAATGCAATTGCAATAAAGCTCTTTGTTGTTAACCATTTCTGCTGGCAATGGCTTAAGGGCAACCATGTCAGAAATAGCTAGCCTACCACCATCTTTCAATACACGGATGTTGAGATTGTTAGGAAGGCATCGGACTTGAAAACAGAAGGCGGGTAATCCCCGTCCGTGGGTTCGAATCCTACCTCTTCCGTTCCTTTTGTAGCGTAGACTTCAGTCTGCGCTTGTTTGCGCAGGTTTTAACCTGCGCTTGTTTTTGCGGGTTTTAACCCGCAAAGTC
>Ga0207104_1025_pt1 | contig 40148 bp, 36 predicted proteins | sample Alteio_BWMinHeat_79_FD_153538 | JGI IMG/M metagenome (GOLD analysis project Ga0207104, IMG submission 153538) | Enriched cells from forest soil in Barre Woods Harvard Forest LTER site, Petersham, Massachusetts, United States -... | ecosystem: Environmental > Terrestrial > Soil > Temperate forest >...
CTTTTGCGTAAACTTTAATTCAAGATAAGCTAGCTTTGATGAATAAGTAAGTTCGATAATTTGCGAGGTTAAAAAAAATGCATGCTACAGAATATCCATTTATGAAAATATTTTCAGTAACTAAGCCTAAACCTAATGGGTTAGACCAATACTATCGAGAATTGACCTCCTTAGGAGATCAACTATATGAAATTCTCGACCAGGGAAAACAGTGGTCAAAAGAGATTGCTTTAGCTTTAAGTAGCGGTGGAGGAGCTATTTTTCCACATACTTTTTTTAGCAAGTGTGGAGAACAAATGGGGGCTGTAATCCATGCTATTTTAGACAGTGGTACCGATCAAGTGATTATGCTTGGAACTGCTCATCCATTTCCGCAGTTTCTACAGGCTCGCATTAAAGAATTCAATGGAGAAGATATTTCTCAAGAACCCTCATGGGGGATTTTAAATCCTGAATCTGTAAATGCAAAAACACTCCTCAAAGATGAATTTTCATTAAATCTTTTTAAATCTCTTTTAAAAATTGAAACCAAACGTAGAGGAAAAAAAACTCCTCGTTTAATTGAACGATATCCTAGTCTAGTTAATAGACATCCAGAAGTACTTCCAGGCATACAAGAGCTTAAAGAACTTGCCAAAAATGCGGTTATTGTTGGTACAGAAGACTACTGTCATCATGGTATAGCTTATGCTCTTCCTAAAAACTCCACAATCCCTATGGGAGAAGAGGCTTTATCATTTGCTAAAAATCAAATTGAACAAGGATTTTCCTTTCTAAAGCAAAACGAGTATGCAGAATTTTATAAACACGGAATGCATCTTAATGCTATTGGTGATCGTTCAGATGTTACTGCCACAATGCATTATTTGATTGGTAACCATGCCAAGCCTAAAATTCTAAATTTGAAGCTGGTTGATGTTTCTCATCTTTTTGAGAATAATCCATCTCCAAGTTGGGTAGCAGCTACGCTTGTAAAAATTACAAAAAATTAAAATAAAAAGGTTCTCACAAGGAGAAATGAATGCGTTGGATTTATTTTTTTGCGGTTTTCATTATGCACGCGGCTCATGCAGGTCAGATTATTACAACGAACGACTTCAGTGACATTGAAATAGAATGCAGCTCACTAAACAAAAATTCTCTTTTACTATTTGATGTTGATGCTACATTAATTGTGCCAAATGATGCGATTTTAAAGCCTAAAGCAAAAGATTTTTTTGAGAAGTTAGTTGCAAGTTATACAGATCGTGATCTCTTTCGAGAAATTCGAATGAAAGCTTCGCATTCAGTTGTAGATAGCAGAAGTGTGGATTTCATTCGGATGCTTCAGAAACACAAAGTGCCAATATTAGCGCTTACTGCTGCGCCAGCAAAAGTTAAAGGTTCAGAGTGCTCAGGAAATTGGCGTGTAGATGAATTGAGACGGTTTGGTTTTGATTTTCAAAATATCTTTCAACGATATAATTGCATCATGTTGCCAAAAAGTGAACAGTATCAACAATCCCCTATGTTTAAACTAGGAGTTTTATATTCTTCATTTCACCCTAAGGGAGATATTTTGATTGCTTTTTTACAACATTTGAATTTGAATCCTGAGAAAATCATTTTTGTTGATGATGAGCTTAAGCACGTTCAATCAGTCATATCATGTTTGGATAAGGCGGGAATACAATGCGTGGGAATTCACTATACCGCTGCGAATGAAATGCCTTGTGATTTAAATCTTGAGCTCGCTCGTTTTCAGGTGAATTTCTTTGTTGAAAATGATGTGTGGCTGAGCGATAAAGAAGGTCTAGACATTTTATCTAATCATCTTGAACATTGTCAGATAAAGTAGATGGTAAAAATGAATAAAAGTTTTGGAAGAACAAGGATTTCAAGAACGAATACCACATCCATTTGGTGAACACGAAAATCTAATGAATATGGATATTTTGCGTCTAATTTATCTTTGGAAGCAGTTGAAGATTATTAAGCCATCGCCAATGAATAAAATATTAGCAAAAGTCATTCATTCAACAAGCTTTCTATCATTTTGATGGCCATGCCTGACCCCAATCACTGACCCTAATCATTTATAGAGGTTTTCCAGTTTTTCGAGGCCTTTTTCTTTTTGTTAGCTGATAAATTTCTTGCATATTTGAGGGAAGAAATTCGTAAGATTTTTTAGCCAATGCCTGTATCTCTTGAAGGAATGGATAGCGGGGGTTCCAGAGAAAAACTCGTGTACGTCCTTCCAGAAAGCTGACAAGAAGACCACCCCCTTCCAGTTTTTTTAATGTCTTTTGTATAGGATCAAGAGAGGTTGCAAAGGCACGTTTGAGCTCGGTAGCATTAGCTTTATTATGCAGAGAGAATACATAAGGATTTTCTCTACATTCTTATTTGAAAAAAGATATTCAAGCATGTTAAACCTATCTAATCGGTTATATAACCGATTAGATAGGTTTATGTCAAGATCTTTTAGTCAGGTAATTGGGCTATTGGTTTAATTTCGTCCAGTTCTGAAAATCAGTTATTTAATAGGATGAGGCAAAATTTTTCTTCCATATTTTAACTTTAGTATTTAATTTGTTTCCTGATATAATCATGGTAGTAGAATATTACAAATATTTATTGGAAGTTTTTTATGTCAATTCCTCTTAATTTTACATATCAAAAAGAACAACACAATGTGCGTTTAGAACTTGTTGACAAACTAACTGAAAAAACACTTTCAATCGGCGGAAGAGATTATAAAATTTTAGGAAGCGATAAAGATGTTTCTTTATTAAAATCTCATATAGCAAGTTTAAAAACATCAGAATTTGAAAGTGTTAGCTCATTCGAAGCAACTCTCGTTGAAATTGGGCCTCAAGAAAAGATAAATTCTGTTTTTCAAAAAACTCTAGCACCTTCTTCTACTAGCCATACGGAAATAGAAAGTAGTGGCAAAATAGAAGCTTTGAAAGAAAAAGAGGCGTTTAATGTTCACGATTCAGTTGAAAAAGCCTGTAGTCTTCTGGAAACCTATTATATTTTTCCTGATAAAGCTCAAGAGGGCATTCAAAAAATTCGAGAAAAATTACGAGAGGGGCATTACGATAACATAAAAGATTTTAACACTTTTTCTGTAGTTTTTACAAAAGATTTACAAGAGATTATTAAAGATAAACATTTTGATATTGTCATCTTACTTAATACAGAGGGGGCTCAGCTTAGTGAGGATGAAGTTCTTAAGGAACTAGAAGAGTTAAATTTCGGTTTGGATGTTGTGAAAACATCAGAAAATGTTGGTTATCTTAAAATTCATCAATTTCATGGAGTAGACTTTTCTGGAAGAGATTATGTTTCTCCAAAAATTGCTCAGAAAACAAGAGAAGCCTTCGACAAAGCAATAGATACGATGCGCGGATCTGATGCTATCATTATCGATATGAGAGAAAATGGTGGGGGAAGTCCTTATACAGTCCAATTTTTTAGCAGCTATTTTCTTCAGGAACAAATACCGCTTAATACTATTAGATCTAGAGAGAAAGATAAAGAAAGTATTCAGGAATTTAATACATTATCTTACGAAGAGCTTCCAAAAAGCAAAAGGATGCTAGAAGCGCCTTTATACATTCTTACAAGTGAAGCGACATTTTCAGCAGCTGAAGAATTTACATATGACATGCGAGCTTTAGGACGTGGTGAAAGCATTGGGGAAACAACTGGTGGAGGGGCAAATCCAGCGCATCTTAAACCATTGAATAATGAAGGCATATATATTGCGATCCCTGATGAAGAAGCTATCAATCCTTATACAAAAACGAACTGGGAAGGTAGTGGAATTTCTCCAACACACCCTGTATCTGCTGATCAAGCCTTAAATAAGGCTAATGAATTAATAAAAATAATACAATCAAACAAAAAGGAATAAATATAATTTTAAGAAATATAATTTTACAACATAACTTTTTTAGGTTTTTATGACCAGTTTCCGTTCTGATATTGTTGAAAAAACAATAGCCTCTACTTACCCAAAGTATTCAGAGTTATCTGAGCGAAGGGCTGGAAGTTCTATTGGAGGGAAGAGTTGTTATATATGTGTTCTTAAAAGTAAAGACGCAAATCTTGGAGTCGGACGAAGACTGATTGAGGGTTTTGGATTGTTGCTTTTAACTTTAGGAACCGCGGGGTTTGCATTGTTATGCAAGCGTGTGCGTGATCGATGGGATGAAACGCGAGATGGAAAGGGTGTCAAATATATTAAATTAGCCTTCACTGATATTGATAGAAGATTATCTTCATCCGGATTGACTTCATTAGGAATCGAAATTGCTCTTAGTGCAGATAAACAAAAACTACTAAACAATATAATTGAGCGAGCTTCTTTGCTTCTTGGCCTAGATAAAGATTCTATATTGGAAATTTTACAAAAAGGTGAAAATCAAACCAAAATAAATGAGGCCTTCACAACACCAATTCCCGGAAGTCCACCTATTGCTGAAGACGCTGTGGATAACTTACCACCTATACTAGTTGGAATGACAATGCGCGAGATATTAATCCTCGGAGCAATAGCAACAATTTTAGGCAAAAACAAAATTTTAGAAGAGGCGTGCGTTATTAGTAAACAAAAAGATTGGCAAATGTCTGGTGAATTACTTGAAATTGAACCTGGTCGTAAATTACAGATCCAAAAGTTCGGCGCATATAATCCAGAGCATCGATGCATCATTATGGAATCTGGGAGCGGCGGCAATGGATGGGCTTGGCAAGGAGTAAAAGAACTACTAAATGGAACACCAGTATATGGATTAAGTTATGATCGTGCTGGATTAGGTTTTAGTGATCCCAGCCCTGATCCTGGTTCTATTAAGCAAATTATTAAAGATTTTGATAATATGCTGACCCTTCTTGAAAAGAAAGGAGAAATCAGTCGACCATACATTCTCGTTGGCCACTCATTTGGAGGGATATGTATGCAAGTATACGCCAAAATGTTTCCGGAAAAAGTGGCGGGATTGATTTTAGTAGATTCCTCAAGCGATGCAGTCGTATCCGATCCACGTATGAAATCTCTGTTAAATGCACCACTTCACCAAGACTTTCCTTTAAAATTAATACCTCTTACAACTGCACAATTGCTTTTTCCCAGGGCTTGTGACGGCTTGACCGGATATGCTGAAGCCGCACGTATTCGAGAAAATATTGCTATTTTAGGTGACTATGCAAAAGGTCATTCAAGGGAAGATCCTTTGTTTGGAAATCTACCTCTTAGAGTACTCACTAAACCCAAAACTCTCATAAATAGCGGTTCTGATTCAAATGAAATTGAAGAAGAAGCATGGCAAGAACACCAACGAGAGCTTGTAGAACGATCCCTAAATTCAAAACAAATCATTTGTGCTGATGGAGTTGGTCATCATATTCACAATGATGCCCCACAAGTCGTTGCAGATGCTATTCAAAATATTATAAAAAAATAGATAAGAAAAGTTATAAATGATCGGGCTGATTCTGCATAAGTCATGCCGTCTAAGATTTTTTTTCATTAAGTTTGTTCGTTTGATTTGATAAATTTTAGTCAAGGGAGATGGGGGCTGTTGGACGCATTCAGAACTTTGGATTGGATGAAATTCAGAACAGAGTTAGGCTATTGGTTTAATTTCTATAGAACTGTTACTTGAAAATTTAAAGGAGGATTCTTATGAGCTTCGTTTCACCTGTCTATTGCGCTTCCGTTGCACATACTCTACACCATCTTAAATTTGCCTCAGAAAAGACTGAATTTGAATCTTTCTGCAGTGTGATGCCACTCGAAAAAAAAGAGGCATTGGCTGCTCTTTATAATCTCAAAGTATTTCTAAATACAGAAGAATGTTTGAGTTTTGAAAAAATAAATGGTGGAGATTGTAATGCGCCTATTTTAATTTTTAAGTTTACAAACTTTTATAAAATTCCTATTGGGGTTCTTAAACATGAGCCAAATAGCTCATGGGCTGAAAAACGAATGAAAGCAATGGATGAAATGAAAAGCAATGGATTTGAGCGGCTTCCTCATATTTTGAAAGATATAAAAGGAAATTATCTCGTCAAATTGGGCGAAACCTCCTTTTCTTGTATTGAATATCTCAAACCTGATTCCGATCAATCGAGTTCGATCGAACAAATGTTTATGTTGGCGGCAAGCTTTCACAATTATTCAAAAAGAAGCTCTTTGACAGAAGACCTTCGATCAAGCGCTTTAGACAATTATTCTAATGAAAATATATCTCATTTGACTCCAGAACTAATGGAATGGAATCCCTCCATTTTTGTAACAGAAGCTTGGAAGAACTGCATTAAAAGTGCACATTATTTTACCTCTCAGTCATTTCTTAAGATTTATAATAGCTTACCCACTCAGCTTATTCATGGTGATATTACTCCAAATAATACCATTATTTCTAATGGCAAATCGTTTTTTATCGACTTAGATAAAGTAAGAACGGATGTTCGCTTGCTAGATTTTGCGACTTTTTCAGGCTGGAGTTTTTTAGAGCGTTATCTCACATTAACTGAAGAAGATAAATTATTTTCTTGTATTCAAACAAATTATGGAGCCTTAGAAGACGCAGAAAAAGAATATTTTCCTATTATAGTATTATTCGTGAGATGTTGTGTCTTAGAGTGGTCCTTACGTGAGTTAAAGCAGGCTTTATATGATAAGGATCTACAAAAAGAGCAACAATTTGGGAGCATTCTCAGAGGAGCCATTAGAGAGATAAATGAAATTTGGAAACGCATTCCTCAAATCAAAGAAATTATAAAAGAGTAAAATAAGAATTTAGCATGGTTGTTTAGGTTCAAATTTTGTATTTAAATAAATTGAATTAGAATCAGGCTAGCTTGATTCCAATTTGCAGGATCAGTCTTGTAAAAAATACGTAAAACATGTCTATGCATATTTTAAGTATTTTGCTTTGCAAAAAAAATAAAAATACGTAAAATCTGCATTTACAAGTTCTAAGTAGGGAAAAACCATGAAGAAAATTCCTTTTATTGGAATCGATACTCCTACGCTAAATTTTTCAGATATCTTCTTGTTTTATCAAATAAAGAGGATTTCTAACCCCCAGTTATCGTATTTGCACATAGCCAAGGAGCGATCATTTCAGAACACGCTTTAAAGCTATTAAATATTAATGAAAGACAAAAAAATCGAAATGTCTAGCTGTCAGAATGAGGCAGAATCCATGCAAAATATTAAAAGAACAGCCAAGATCTGTGCTATAGCTTGGACGATTATTTATGTTTTGCTTTTGCCACTGCTATCTTATTTTGCATTGCTTTCTTCCATGATATTTGATAATCCTGATTTATCAATCCTAAAGGGGTTATCCATTATTTTTACCATCTCATTAATCCCCCTTTCGTTGCCTGTGAGCATAGATCTTATGTGGTCAAGTTATATGTGTGAAGAATACGGTAAAACATTGTTTTTCTGGTTAGTACCTTGGTTGACTCTGATTACTGTGTGGGCTCTAGATTCTATAATTCGATGTTTATAACGTAACCTTATTATGATAGCCGAAGATATGACATCATTTGCACAGAAAAAAGCTAAATGTAGCATGATCGTTTGGGGCCTTACCTATTTATTTCTTTTTCCATTTTTGTTTTTTTTCTTTGCTCCATTTGTCGGAGCTAATTTAATCAATGCCACCTTTATGAATAAACTGATTGGCTTCATTAATCTCTTGCCCATTTTTGCGATGCCGTTAAGCTTTTTTTTGATGTGTTTCAGTTATTCAAAAACCTATTACAATATTACCCGCCTGTGTTGGGTTATACCCATCTTCTTTTTTGCTTTAGCGCTGATGACCCTTATTGCTAGAGTCTATGTAGTCTTTTAAAGTTTACGAACTTTTCTGGATGGTACTGAGGTTTTTTGTTTTGGCACACTGGTGGCACAGTTTGATGCCTTACAGACTATCTCTCCTCATCAAATCTCAATTGACTCGTAACCGTCTAATTTAGTCACCTTCCGATAATAAACTTTTCTGTCAGTATGAGTCGGCATGATGTCAAGTTTTACAGCAAAAAAACTTGACTAAAAAGGGAAAATTGGGTGATAATAAGGTTATGAAGAACAGACAAAAGAAAATCAGATCCGATATTTGCAGCATTGCTAAGACCGTCCGAGACAAAATTGAATCGGGCGGAGAACGGGTTTGGCGACTAACCGATTTTGAAAACATGCCATTTACAGCGGTTGCACAGACTTTATCTCGCTTATTTCGCCTAGGTATGATTCAAAGACTCGGTAAAGGGCTATACTACAAACCAAGGCAAACAGCATTTGGACCAAGTAAACCAAACCCTAGTCAATTATGCTCTTTACCCATCTTGAGAAAAGGGATATTTCCTGCTGGTTGTGCGGCGGCAAATCTCCTCGGGTTTAGCACGCAGCATGCAGCAAAATTAGAAGTCGCGACAAATGGCCTTAGTTTACCGCGTTTACTTGTTGGTAAAGAAACAATCATACACACGCGAAGGCCAGAATCGTGGCAAGAACTTTCATATAAAGATGCAGCCATTCTAGACTTCCTTCGTCAAAGAGGATCATCTAGCGAATTTTCCCCTGAAGAAACCGTTGATAAGCTGTTAAAACACTTTCAAGAAGCCGGGCGATTTAAACATTTACTTCAGATCGCAATATCAGAACCTCCACGTGTCCGCGCAATACTTGGCGCCATAGGACAGGAACTTGGATATTCCGAAAAGCAGCTCATCGATTTACGAAAAAGCTTGAATACTCTCTCTAGATTTGATTTTGGACACTTAATTGCGCTGAAATATGCCAAGCAATGGCAAGCAAAGGAACGTAAACCTTGAAATTATTTGAACATGGAGTCAAGTTCAGCAACGATTTATGGACATTCAAGATCCCCTTTAATTCTATTCGCAGCTAAATCAATCCGTTCACCGTTCGAAGTTTTTTACTCTAAAACTTCGACAGGATCGTATTTCATTTCATTTTGATCTAATAAAGAAAAGACTTCTTCTTTAAACAACTTGGCTTTTTTGATTCTTTCGATCAAATCTCCAACTTCATCTACACCAACAGTAAATCCAAAATCAGATTTCTGCCATTCGAATCTTTCAATTTCAGGAAAATTTGTCCGTATCCATAATAAAGATGCAACTTTCAGATTTGTGATCAAATCAAAAAATATTGTATCTGGTGCAAATTTTATTACCAATTGGGTATGATCACAAAACACACTTCCACCTATGAGATGACATCCTTCATTTAATGTCAAATTACATAAATAATCGTAAAGATACGGGACAACAGAAGGCGTTATAAGTGGTCTTTGACTCATTGTCGACCATAAAAGATGCACATACATCTCATGATTGATTTCATCTTCATCATGCTCTTTCATAAACACTTACCAAGCTTATTGCTGTCTCACCATTTTCCCTAAATTGGCTACTTATTTGATGATGGTTTCACCCTTTTTGCTCGGATAGGAACTCTAACATATTTGTATGCTGGTTTGATCTCTTTAATCTTTCCACCTTCTTGTACGACTAATGGTATCCCTGTTCTAATAGAAAGGTCTATTGCTCGTTCCACGCCTTTTTTATGGGCATCTAATAGGATCTCAAGAATGTCTGATTTACGTTTGCTTGGCATGTGCTACCTCTTGAATCTCTTTCCAAATAATAGGCTCTTCAATTTTTAATTCATCAACTGAGTGCTTGCTCGCAATCACTTTATTTAACCCTGCTATCGAGTTATCTAATATGAGCGCTTTATCGGCTAGTGGAAGATAGTGTTTTATGAGATTTTTCAACCCACTATAATATCGTCTTCTTATTGGCCTTGTTCACCTTTACTAAGGAGGAACTCAGTCACCTCTCTGTGTGCTCTGTGATCTCTGTGGTTGATAAAAAAGCTTGAAACGTTTTTATCAACCACAGAGACCACAGAGCACACAGAGAGGGGATTCTAGTGACCGAAAAGGTGAACAAGGCCTTCTTATTATGTCCTCTGGAACATGATGACCACCCTGCTTCACTCGACGTGCAACTCGCTCAACTGCCAAATCTGGGCTAGGAAGCCATAAAAACATCAAATTAACTTCGTATCCCTTTGTTTGAGCTTCTTTAAGATGCTTGATATAATTTGTACCTGATCCCGTTGTTTCAAAGGCAAAATTCATATTGGATTTAAGCAATTCCCCTAGTCTTTTCAACATCAATTTACTAGCTGTTAAAGACATGCTTTCAGGATGCATGGGAGCCAATCCTCGTGCAATCTCATCTGCATTAATAAACTCATCGAGCATGGCGATATTCGATATCAACGACATTGCTGTAGTCGTTTTACCAGCCCCATTCGGTCCAGCAATCATAAAAATTTTCTTGTTCATATGTTCTTAGAGGATATCAATCCCTGTAAAAGAAAACAAGAATAGCTTTCTTTGTCCATCAGCTGACAGCAATTGTGGGCAAATAGGAAAAGATGCCCTACATATGTTTTTTCAAATCGATTCATTTGAGTCAATAGCTTGGATAGGTATTTCTCCTCTATGGGTAAATTTTTAAAAACGTCTTTGGGGCATTTACAGCACACTTTCAGTCTATACGTCTTTAATTGCACCCTCGTTGTTGCATTGAATACAGTTCGAACTTTCCATTGGAAGATTATCAGCATAAATTGAGAAAGTTCCTACCGTTTTCCTCTTTCCAAGAGATAAATTACCATTGAGATTTACTGCAAATTAATATAAAATCCGCAATTTGGAGCGACATGCAAGAGAATCAAGAATTCAGCAATTACCTCATTTTTGCCGATGAAAGCGGGGATCATGGACTGACGTCTATCAACCTTGAAAATCCTGTTTTTGTTTTGGTTTTTTGCATTTTCAAGAAATCTGATTACATGTCGATAGTGAAGCAAGCAATCACTAAGTTGAAGTTAGATTTTTGGGGACATGATCTAGCAATATTGCATAATCATGAAATTCGGAAATCTAAAGGCGAATTTACCTTCCTTTTTAACGAGGAAATTCGTTTAAAATTTTTATTTGAATTAAACAAGGCAATTGAAAGCATTCCTTTTTCAGTTATAGCGACAGCAATTGACAAAAGAAATTTGAAAAAAGATTGTCCAAACTCAGATAATCCTTATTTGATTGCTCTTGGTTTTTGCTTGGAACACGCATATACGTTTCTAAAAGAAGAAAATCAACTTAAGCGCCTCACACATATTGTTGTTGAATGTAGAGGTAAAGCTGAAGATCAGGATTTGGAACTTGCCTTCAGGAGGATTTCTGATCAGGCTAGTCGACAAGGTGAACAATATCCTTTTGACATCAAGTTTGCCAATAAAAAAACAAATAGTTGTGGATTACAAATAGCTGATTTAGTAGCTCATCCCATAGCCAGGCATGTTGTGAAACCAGAGCAGGCAAGCATTGCATTTGAGGTCGTTAAAAAGAAACTTTTGGGATATCCAAAACACATGGGGATAGGATTGAAATGCTACCCCTAGAAAGCGAAAAGCCCCGGTATACACCGAGGCAGGACGCCGATCGGGAACTCCCGATCCTTGTAACCCAATTATACGCAAAAATAGAGTGAAAAGGCAAGAGTTATTTCTAAAAGGTTGCAATGTTCGTTTAAAGCTTTTGCGACGTTTGTTAAACGACCCTATTTGCTCAATGATTCCTCAAGTGTGGCCTTACGCAACTGAAGTGTATCCAATTTCTTCTTGAGATCCGATATTTCTTTTTTGATTTTTCGTAATTCCAACTCGCCATTAACTTTCATCAGGTGTTTTTCTCCAAGTTCATTGGTTATGTATTTTTCTAATTGACTTCTCAAAATTCTGAGAAATGGGTTTCCCCATACTGTTCCTTCGCGATATTCTAATATTCCAGCTTTTATGCCTTTGACAATGAATTCGTAATCTACCCCATATTCAGCTTTTGCCGTTACATCGCTTAGAGTCGCGCCTTTTTTGTTCCATTCGTTATATTCAGCCATTTATCTTCCATACTATTTTCGCCCAGCTCAGCCGCTGCATGTGTTGATCTTCTTGATCCTCATGGTAACGCTTAACGCAATTCTCCACGGCTTTCTTGTGATTTTTTCTGTAAAATCAAGAATTGATTTCTTGCTTATTTGTGGTTTTTTCAAGCAGCTTCTGTGCTTTTTTCTCTTCCTTGTCAAGTTTTTCATTAATAGCTTCTGTAAACCATTCCTGTTTTGAGTAACTTCTGCGAGTTTTTTTTATCGTCTGAATTTCTTTTTCGATTTTTTCGTACATGCGTGCATTGATTGCGAATCGAAGTCTTTTTTTAGGTATTTCTGGAGAAGTGTCTAAGGCATCTATTTTTTGATTTTTTCCAAGTTTTTCTAGAAAAGCATCTATAACTAAACGCTGTCTTGTATGTTTTTTATCATCAACATGGTTCAGCAGACGAATGAGCTTTTCAATTCGGTTATAAAGATGTTCGTCAATAGGAAGCGCATATCCAATTTGTGTTGGTGGTTGTAGATTTTCGCATTCGATATCTGGATTTGAATTTTTCAATTTGATCTCCTGTCATTTTCTTTTGGTAAACATATAACAATTTTTATTTGAAATTTGCAACAGTTTTATTCCTTCTTTTGAGGCTTTCTTCGTTAATGGCTATAAGCAAGCGTCTTATGGATAACTGCATGCAAGCCTTGAGAATAGCTTTAGAAGGGGATTATTCTATATGTTTTCTGCATTATCGTTAAGAAAAATCTAACAAGTTGAAAATATTTATGACGTCTCGAAAATTTTTTACAGACATCCAACTGAAATTTAAAGGGATAAGGTGTAAATTTTTAACACATAAAAAAAATAATTTTGACACAATTTATTACATCTGTTAAAACCAAATATGCAATGAGAAACTAAACATAAAATTTGAGAAGAAGAGGTATGAATATGAAGTGGTTAATGGCGCTATTTTTGGTGATTTGGGCAGTTCCAGCAACATTGCCAGCAGGTATCGTTGTTAAAAATAATACACAAGCGCACGAGGCGACGTGGAAAAATTTTAATGATGCGGTTGATGATAAAATAAAAGAGATTAAGGGAGTTGTTTTTGGACCTGTCGTCAGGATTCTTGGTGTTTTAGGGATCGCTTATGGAGTGTGCTGTTTAGCCATGGGAAAAACACAGCAAATGATGACATATGCCGGCATTGGTCTTCTGCTCAATCTTATTCCATTTTTTATAGACTCCGTTTTCAGCGCAATGTTGCCTGGGATGTAAAATGGAGATCAAAAAAACGTTGGATAATATGCCGCGTCTTGTTTTTTGGCGCATTGACGATGCATTAATGTTTCTTATCCTATTTTCGCTGGGCGTTCTATTTGGCAGCCTTTTGCTAATAGGATTCGGTATTTTCTGCACGTGGTTATATAGGCGCATTCGAAAGCGAAATGGAAATATAAATTTCAAGGCAATGGCTTACTGGTTATTTGGCGCTAGTTATCCCAATATCCCTTCACACATTAGAAGAATCCGCCGATGAATGAAATTATCAGGGAATACACGATACGGTCACTGACGGTGCAACGCAATATTTCGTTAGCCATTGTTTTTTTTGTGCTGTTGCTGGCCTTGATCTTAAGCGCATTGTTATTTAGAAAAACTGAACGCGTGATTGTGATTCCGGCGACTCTGGAAAAAGAATTTTGGGTGGAAGGATTAGCTGTATCGCCGACATATCTAGAACAGATGGGATGTTTTGTGGGCGATCTTTTGTTAACGCGTTCTCCGGCTTCCGCTGATATGCAATTGACAATCTTAATGCGTCAGGTGGATCCGGCTTTTGCGAGTATTCTGAGCAGCAAGTTGGCTTCTGAATTGGATAAGCTCAAGAAAGATAATGCTTCGTATGTGTTTTTTCGAACAAAAGTTATCGTGTCTCCACAAAATAACAGTGTGATTTTGGAGGGTGACCGTACGCTTCTTTTAGGCGATAAGGCGCTTTCCACTGTACGTGAAAGTTATCGGTTGGGCTTCACAAATTTTGGCGGACGTCTTCTTTTAGCTTCGATAGAACGAGGAGAGAATACGAAATGATAAAACTATTTATGACTTTTTGTTTGTTTCTTTCTAACGTTGCGCTTTTTAGCGCACAGTATATCCCAATGGATCCAACGGCGGTTATTTCTGTTAATCTTTCTTCAAATCACCACAATCGCATTGGCATTATTGGAGATCGCATTAAAAAAGCCTTTTTTCGAAATAGCAATCTTTCTGTGGATGTGGAAGAGGATAGCGGTCAGCTGTTTGTACAAGCGATGAAACCACATTGTCCGAATACAACTCTCTCATTAGTTTCAACTTCTGGGGTCGTTCAAGATTTAGAATTGTGTTTCTTTGATGGTTCTTCCGAAATTGTGCTTTTACAGCCTGTGTTAAGAGAAATCGATGACAGTATGGATGGCGTAAGAACATGTAATTCAGTTTGCGAGGCATTGGACGACCCTCTTACCAACTTAGTTGATGGAGTCATTAAGGGGATTATTCCTGATGGGTACACTCTTTTTGAAGATCAAGATTCTCCTGTTAAAATTTGTAAAGAATTGAAGATGCAACGCATCAGTCGCCTTGTTGGAGACAAACAAATTGTTTTCTTTTATCGACTTCAAAACATTTCTAAAAAGTCTAAATGCGTCACTGAGTGTCAGGTTAATATATTGGATGGCGATTGGGTTTTTTTGGATCGATATAAGCTAAATCCGGATGAGTGCGCCATTGTTTTAATTGGATGTTTGAGATAGCGATTAGGAGAATGGAATGAACGAAGAACATCAAACAAAACAAAAGAGATTAAGATATTTAGTTGCAGCTTGCGCAGGAGTGATTTTTTTAGCTGCATCAGCCTTTATCATCCGAGACTATTTGCATGAGACAGAAAATCAAAAGAGCTCCTACATATCAACTCCACACCTGCCTCTTGATGGAATTGATCCTAAAGAAATTTGGGTGGATCAGATGCGCTCTGAAAATGAAGTTGTACAAGGAAAGGTCGAATTCATTCAGGAAATGTTTCTTAAACGCATTCAAGAAGAAGGCGAACGAGAATACTCGACGCAAAATGAAATCACAGCATTGCGTAGTGAGATTGATAAGTTGCGATCTGAACTAAAGAAAAATGAATCGCCAGAGGCTCCTATTCGTGAAAACTTGCGTGAGGAATTACGAAACGCTTCTGTCAATTATCAGCAGGGTGGATGGGACCCATTTGCAAATTCTCAGCCATCAATACCCCCACAAGAAGTATTCATGCCTCTTACTTTAGTCTCATGTCCGGAACCGACAAATCTCCATCATATCAATCGCACCATTCCAGCTGGAACGACTATAAAAGCCATCCTATTATCCAGCGTGGATATGCCATGCGGTGTTAAGGGCAGTACTGATCCGCTTCCGGTAAAATTGCGCATCATTGCCGATGGCCGTTTGCCGCATGAGGTGCGCGCTCGTTTAAAAAGCGGCATCGTAACAGCTTGTGTTTATGGAGATTTATCAAGTGAACGCGTTTATTTCCGCCTTGAAAAATTGACTCAAGTCAGGGCCGATGGACATTACATCGAAACACAAGTTGCAGGATATGTTTCAGGTGAAGACGGAAAATATGGCTTACGCGGAACCGTTGTAGATAAAAGCTCTCTCCTTATTGAGAATGCTTTGATGAGTGGATTTTTATCTGGCGCAAGCAATTTTTTCGAAGCGGCTGCCATGTCTCGTCTCTATCCGGTTACAGGATTAAATGGATATCCTGCCGAAGATTGTCAAACAAGTTGGAAACAATCCGCTGGACAGCTGGCTATAGCGGGCGGATCTGAAGGCGTTACAAACGCTCTAGACGCATTAACAGACTATTTTATTAGGAGGGCTGAGCAGTTGCGCCCAGTGATCCAAATAACTCCAGGGCGGATAGTGGACATCACGTTTTCTGATTGCGCTGATCTGGGTGATTTGTATACGCACGAAAGGGTGCGGAACATGGGGAGAGCAGGGGCATGAAGATCACCAAGGCCTTGATATTGATAGGTGTTTGTGGAACAGCTGCAGCTCTCATTTTTCCCATTTTCAGCAAGCATGAACCTCAAAAAACAGTCCCCACACATAATCAAGAACCTGTGCAAATATCAAGAGAGCAGGTAGAAGAATTTCGTAAATTAGATTCAATCTATTGCATCAACTATGGTAGAAAGGACGCTCCCGTTAAAATTATTGAATTTTTTTCATTTCAGTGTCCCCACTGCGTCAGATTATTTAGAGAGGACTTTGGAAACATTAAAGAGGAACTGATTGATACAGGAAAGGTTCACTTTGAATTTCATCCGGTTCCACAGGATTTGCCTACAGTGCAGGCGATGATCTGTTTTGAACAACTGGAGGAAAATGAAAAATGTTTATTTTTAGAGGTTATGTTTGAAGAAGCGACTCCATCGGATCCAGAACTCATGTCCACATTGATGATGACGGCAATGAACGTGTTTAAAAAACCATTGGATAAGCTCAAGGATCATCAATTCTTACAAGATCATCATGTTTTTGAAGCGATCTATCCTTTTCTAAAACAGGAGAAAATCTTTGCGGTACCAACAGTAGAGATCAATGGTCGTTTGTTTTCAAAAGAGATTCCAACCTATCAATTCATTAAATCATTTATTGAGGATTAAAAAAGAGATGCGCCGTTTATTTTGTTTATTAGGTCTTTTTTTAACCTCTTGCAGCATGTACAAAAGAGACTTTGATTGTCCTCCCGGAGAGGGTGTTCCCTGCACGCCTGTGACGACATTGGAGAAAATGATTTTAGAATCCCCATGCGGTGAAGATTCATTTACAGGGTGCGTTCCTAAGTTGGTCAATATGTATAGCTCCCCATCTTGCAAAAAGGCTTATTCAACCGATTCTGAGCCATTCCAAAGACGCATTTGGCTCGCTCCTAAGGATGGATGTTCCACGTATATTTATTTCCATAAGGAGATGTTATGCGAGGAGCAATAGATGCATTTAGCAAGACCGGACATCGGATCCTGCGTTTTTTTGGGGAAAACAGACCCTTTAATCCAGAATATGGGAGCTTAACAGATCTTATAAGCGCAGATACAATGGCCAAGCTGCTGCCTTTTGAAAGTTTTAATGTAGGCCTTGGACTTTTTGTGAATCAGCATAGCGTTGGATTTGTCATTGAAGCCATGCCGGTAATTGGAGGAGATGAGCATTATCAAAAGCTTTTAAAAAGCATATTTGAAGACTTCTTTTACGAAAACGCTTCAGTGCAATTTTTACTGCTGGCCGATCATCGCATACGCCCTTTTCTAAGTTGGTGGTCAAAGGGAAATCGAGAAGGCATTTCCAATGAAATTTCCGCTCATCGTCAAAAGCACTTTGAAAAGGGGGGATTTGCAGCCCGAAATTTTAGATTTTTTATATCTTACAGCCTGCCATACAAAAGCGAATATGCTGAAGAAGCAAAGCTTTTAGGCGACATGCGGCAAAGAATGTTAAAACTTTTTCAAACCTTTACCCGTGCACACGGCATGGGTCCGCAGGCTTTTTTAGAAACCGCCGGATGGATGTTGAATCCTAATCTAGATGCAGAATTAAAAAGACGCCGTCATAACATTTTAGATGATCTCTCCACTCAGCTTATGATGGGCGGCGAAACGAGGGTGGAGAAAGACGCTATTTATTTTGATGAGGAAGCGGCCTTTAAAAGCTTTTATATATCGGATATGCCTGACAATTGGTCGCCGATGGCGATGCAAAATCTGATTGGCGATCCAGCAAGAGACAATTACCGCTTGGACTTTCCATTTTTTTTACACTACGGAGTGCATTTTCCTAAGCAATCAAAGGCTGAAAATAACTTTAATGCACGTTCGCGATTGATTGAAAACCAAGGAAAGTCAGGCTACCTCATAAGAATGATTCCAGAATTGGCAGCCGAGATGAGGGAATGCGATAGCGTGCGCCGTGAACTTACTCAAGGCGCTAAATTCGTCTGGACACAATTTAGCTGTGGATTTTGGACTCAAAAAAATGGGCTTGCCGACGCAGAGCAAAGCTTGCGAAATCTATTCAAGGCCCATCAATTTGATCTGGTTGAAAATCGTTACACTCATTTTCCCCATCTGATATCAATTCTGCCTACAGCATGGGGAGAGATGGCGATGGAGTTGAAAAATATGAATGTTTTAAAAACCACACTCTCTACGGAATGTCAATTGTTTATCCCGATACAAGGAGAGTGGTCTGGAACGAATACGCCAGGGATGCTTTTTATTGGAAGACGCGGCCAAATGTTCAATTGGAATCCATTCGACAACAAAGCTGGAAATTACAACACCATCGTAGCAGGTCGAAGTGGAGGAGGTAAATCCGTTTTTATGCAGGACATGCTGGTCAATGGTTTACGCATGGGTGTGCAGATCTATATTTTGGATGTAGGACGCAGTTATAAAAAACTATGCGATTTAGTGGAAGGACAGGAGATCGAATTTTCAAAGAAATCAAATATATGTCTAAATCCATTCTCCAAACTCAAAATAGACGATCAAGAGGAGAAAGAGGTCGCATTTAGCATGTTAAAGTCCCTCATTGCATGCATGGCGTCGACAGGCAACGAAGAAAAGCATGAGGGATCTTTAATTGAGATTGCGATTCAAAAAGCATGGGAACAGAAGGGACGAAAAGCCACCATTACAGATGTCGCCGAAGCGCTTAAAGAAATTTCAGACGAAAAAGCCCGCATTTTAAGCATTATGCTGACTCCTTATACGAAGAATGGGATGTATGCCAAATATTTCGAAGGAGAGAGCAATGTCGATTTCAAAAATCCGTTTGTTGTCATTGAATTAGAAGAACTGAAAGGAAAAAAAGATCTGCAAGCAGTGATTCTACAATTGTTTATCATGGATATCGCCAATCGCGCTTTTCTGGGAGATAGAAAAACGCCTTTCTATATATGCATTGATGAAGCATGGGATCTGCTGCGCGCGCCTCAAACAGGTGAGTTTATCGAAACCCTTGCAAGGCGTTTACGTAAATATCGCGGGGCTCTCATTGTGGGAACGCAAAGAATTGAAGACTTTTTTACGACGCCTGGAGCGAAGGCCGCTTTTGAAAATTCGGATTGGATGTGCTTTTTATCCCAAAAACAAGGGACAACCCAGCAATTAGCCGACAGTGGAAAATTGCCGCGCAATCCAGGACTTCTCAAGGCCATAGAAAGCGTTGTGATGCAGCAAGGAAATTATAGTGAAATCGTCATATGCGACGCCAACAACAACTATTCCATCGGAAGGTTAAAGCTGGATCCCTTTTCCAATCTATTGTACAGCACCCAGCCAGAAGATTACACGCGAATTAAGGAGCTTACTGAAAAAGGTTTTAGCGTCTCTCAAGCGATTAAGGAATTACTGAAAAAGGGGGCGGTGGCGTGAAAGTCATTCAGGCGATTATTTTTTGTTCGATTGCATTATGTATAATCTTTCTTATTTGTGGGTATGGCATTCGCTATAATTCCAGTCAAAGCCTTCCTCAAAAACTGTATTTAGCTGTTCCAGCGATTTCGCCAAAAATAGGACAAATCGTGACATTTTGCCTTCCTGCAAGCCAGGTCACTTTTGCCAAACTCATGATGGGATTGCCAGGGGACTTCATTGAAGTTAAAAATCAGAAAATTTACATAAATGGTTCTGAAAAAGGAGCCATTGTAGATGCGTTTACACCTATAGAGAGTGGCATCATCCCGGACGGGTTCTGTTTTGTACTTGGAATGCATCCTGAAAGTTTTGATTCACGCTATGCAGAATTCGGACTTGTTCCTCAAGACTCTATAAAAGAACAACTATGGCCTATTTTTTGACTTTGCTGCTGTTTTGCTCGGCAAATTTAAGCGCAAAAGACTTTGGGGTATTTGGAGCGACTTTTGTCATTCAAGAGGAGGATTTAATTGTGGTTTTACAGGAACGCTTAGCAAAAGCAAAGCTCGAAGAAAAACAGATTTTAGAATTGCAGGACGCATTCATTGAGTCTGTTAAAAATCCTAAGGGAAAGAAGTTGCCAAAGGCAATCTATCCACGCATCTTTGAATTCGATCCAACGCTTTGCATGCAAGAGGATATCAAAGATCAAGATGGCAAAATAATCGTTTCAAAGGGGATGCAATTTAATCCCTTGAATTCAATTGTGTTGCGCAATGGCTTGCTATTTTTTGACGGCAACGACAAAAAGCAGTTGGCATGGGCAAAACAATTACAGGGCCTCTGGGTTTTGACTGCAGGAAATCCATTAGAAGTGGAAAGCAGAGAAAATCGACCTGTATATTTTGATCAAGCGGGATATTTAACAAGCAAACTTAAAATCGAATCATTACCGGCAAGAGTCACGCAAAAAGGGTTAAAGCTGAAGATCGAGGAAATTCCATGCTTTTAATGTGCCTTTTTCCATTACTGGTTACTTCACTTGCCCTTGCTGAAAATCAAAAGGACTTGTTAAAGGAAGCGTTGGCAAATGTGAAACCCTCGACTAATCAAGAGAAGCAAGATTTGGAAAAAGGCAAATGTGGGAATGCATTATCTGTAAAGGCGGATCAACAAATAACCTTATATGTATTTGTCAGTTTTAGTTTGCCTGAGGAGACATGGTTAACGCTTTCAAAAGAAGTGGAGAAGGTGGGCGGCGTATTAGTTTTGCGCGGATTGCCGGAAAATAGCTTTAATCGTCTCGCAGTAAAAATGCACGCTTTGCGAAAACAAGGCGTTCATGTCGCAGTGCAGATAGATCCACGACTCTTTACTAAGTTTGGCGTAGAAAAAGTCCCCTGTTTTGTGACTGTAGATGAAGAAAAGTTTGACAAGTTGAGCGGAAATGTATCTTTGGCATTCGCCTTGCGGAAGATGGAAACAAAAAGCTCTCAAACATTGAGAAAACTCCTATGAAATGCCTTTTCATTTTTCTTTTTATTTCGATGCGAGTTTATGGGGAAATGGTCAACCCAATTACAGATGTATGCTGGGAGTGTATTTTTCCAATTACATTGGGAGGAATAAATGTAACGCCCAGCATTCAAGATTTTTCAAGTTATAATACCCCAATTTGCCTCTGCGCTGGAACGCCGCCTAAAATCGGCATACCGATTACTTTTTGGGAACCTGCGCGCATGGTGGATGTGACGCGACAAGCCTATAAACTTGTTGGTCTTGGCGGCATTAAACTAGGAACGGCAAACTTAAAAAATCGCGGCAGCGTAAGCTCTATCGCCGAAACACCTGCTCAAACAAGCTTTCATCATGTGCATTATTACGTTTATCCTATTTTAAGTTTGCTTGGCATTCTCACAGATTTTCAATGTGTAGAAACCGGAGAATTGGATGTCGCTTATATGTCGGAATTTGACCCGTTATGGAGTGATGATAATTTGATGAATATTTTTAATCCTGAAGCGCATGCGTTCTCTAATCCTCTTGCACAGCTTGCTTGCATCGCAGATTGCGCCAAGGCCTCCCTAAATAAGCCGACTGATGAGCTGTTTTGGTGCGCTGGTTGTCAAGGATCTCTTTATCCCTTTGGAGGCAATATTGCGCATCATACAGGGCATTTGCAAGCAAGTTCCTTAATTGTACATCGTTGTTTGGCCCGACTGCACCGCATGGGAGTCGTTAAAGGGTATAATGATAGCGATTTTTGCGAAGCGCGCATTATGCCGGTTATTAAAAAGAGCCTTTATAAGACGCAAATTGTTAGGCCAATCCCACAAACCAGCGGGGAGTGTCAAGCGCTGGGAAAAAGCGATCAACTATGGGGGATAGGGAAAACCTATCCAGTTGGCGGAGAGGATGATTTCGTTTATTTAATTTGGGTGAAAAAACAATGTTGTTTGGACGCAGTGCGCACTACGCTTTTGTCCTATTAGCAATGACGGCGATTGCTGCTAATGAAAACCTTGACCATTATCGGAAACAAGGAAAATCATTGGGATGGTCATCGCAACGCTCAGAGCTATCAAAAGAGGAACAAGAGGCAATTACTCCAAGAGACCTTCGTGGTCAAACATTTGATGGAGAACAAGCGCGCAAACAACTCGATAGCACGATGCATCAGGAGGTCAAAAATCTTCCATCTCAAGATCTTGATCCGAATATTCTTTCCGTGGTGGAAAATGTCGAACATTCAATGAAAAATCAGAAAGGGATCGATAAACCTGAGGCTGAAATACAAGAAACAATTGAAAAATGCCTCATAGAGAACGAAATAGTTTCAGTGACTGTTAACCATAATTTGGCTGTTGAAGTTATTCATACGCCAAGAGTTTTTGCAAAATATAAAGTTTGCAAAGGTCATCGCAGTGAAATAAAGTGTGACGGTTTATTTGAACCTATTGAAATCTACATATCAAAGAAACGAGAATTTTCATTAGATCCTACTATAAAAACATATGATGTAACATTTAAGGAAAGGGGGACTAAACATCACGATTTGATAATCAGCTGTTGGACACACTTAGATGATGCCCATACTTGTGAATCCTCTCTAGAATATGAAAGAGAAATCTCCGCCGAAAGCTGGGCGGAAATTGATGTTTGGGAAACGCCGGAAGATTTATTAGACAGTCTCAATTGTACATTAATTAATACGACATTTGGACTTCCCGAAACACGCATCATTGAAGGGCATGAAGTGAAACGCCCACACTGGAATAAATTTCTTCACCTGCAATGCATCAATCCTCTCCAAAATGAATGTCATTTTCTTAAAGAAAAAAACTGCATTTTTTCATCTGAAAGTTGCATAAAACAGATTGGATCTCAGTGTTTGATCTGGGAAAAGCTTTTTAAATGCCGCACACGCCAAGGCGACATAGCCATGGAGCCTAAAGACACTTATGGAGTGGATCCCAAACTATGGTCAACTGAGTATAAACCTAATCAATCGTTTCCTGATGTAGCGACAAAACTGGCGGTATTTGACGAGATGAAAAAGGAGCTTCAGAAGGCCAACGCGACAAGCGGTCAGAGCGTTCGTCTTTTTACAGGATCTGAACAGCGATGCAGCAAGAGTCTCGCTGAAAATATCATGTATGATTGTTGCTTTGACATGGATGGCTTCACTACGCAAGTCAAGTTAAGTAAATGCACCGCCGACGAGATTGCGTTAGCTGAAAGTCGTCAAAAAGGTTTGTGTCATTATTTGGGAAAGAAAAAAGAAAAATTTCTAAATCTTTGGGTGAGTAGAACAGAACATATTTTTTGCGTATTTCCGAGTAAACTTTCTCGCGTGTTTCAAGAGGAGGCTCGCAAGCAACTGAATATCGCATGGGGAGACGTTCATAATCCGAATTGTCGAGGATTGACTCAAGATGAGATAAAAAGGTTGGACTTCTCCAAACTTAATCTTTTAGAAGCCTTTGAAGCGCCTAAGAACATTGACAGTGAAGAGAAAGTTAAAAAGATCGAAGAACGTTTAAAACAACGCATCGAGGCTTTGTGAAGCAGTCCATAATCGTTCTCTGTTTAATGTTTGGCTTTGTAAACGCCAGCGAAAAGGAACAAACAGCTTGGCAAAAACGACATGCTGAAGGGTGGGCTTGGTATCATAATTTTGAAAAACCTGAAGAGCCAGATGAGGCAAGCGCCGAACCTAAAGATCCGATTGTTATTCTAAATATTGCCAAGGAGGAGCTGGAACGAACTTTAGCAAAAGCGATGCTAGAGCCAACTAAGGAAAATGTATTAGCCTATATGGTATTGCAAAACAAATGGGTGAATCAATCTAAAGACTTCTCTCACTTATGGCAACAAAATATTCTGGAACACCCGGAAGTTTACTCTTTGATGCCTACAACCCAATATGGCGTCCAAGTAAGAAAAAATGTCGATTCTGCGGCTCGGAATAAGCTGATTAAAAAGCTTTCAAAAAGCAGTATGTTGCTTTTCTTTTACGAAGGAGAAAATGCTTTTTCACAGGCCTTTTCAAGAGTTGTAAGAGAGTTTTCCAAACAACACAACTGGATGGTCAAACCAGTTTCAATTGATGGCGTGATTGCGAAAGATTTTCCAAGATCAATAAGGGATGCAAGCATTGCCGAGGAAATGCAAGTGAAAACCTTTCCTGCGCTTTTTCTTATGGATGTCAGAACTCTAACAGCGATACCGCTTGCTTTTGGAATGGCTACGATTAGTCAGATTGAAGAAAACATCGTCATGCAATTTGAGGAATAGTCATGAGAAGATTTTTATTTACGTTCTGTTTGTTCATCTCTATTCATGAATATGGATTTGGCAAAATTACAGTTCCTGAACGTCTTTTCCAAATGACCGATTCAGAAGTTAATGTATCGGAAGGAGATCTATTATACAAAAGCCAAGCTGCTGGATACTATACGGGCGGCGGCGGCATGGTTGTACGATCTCCGGTCAAGTCAACCCAGTTTATGAGCGCTCATATTCCACAAATTCAAGCTGGCTGCGGTGGAATAGATATTTACACTGGCGGCTTTTCCTTTATCACGGGAAAACAACTTGTTGAAACGCTGCAAACAATTTCATCCAACGCCGCTGGCTTTGCTTTTATGCTTGGCTTAGAATCTGTTTCGCCAACAATTAACAACACCATGCGCCAGATGCAAAGCTGGGCCAATACAATTAATGGCATCGGCATTAACAGTTGTGAGACTGCAGCCGAGCTAGTTGGATCTGTTTGGCCTGCCAATGACATGGCAAGCCAACATATTTGCCGAACAGCAAGCACTACTGGCCCATTATACAAAGATTATATTGAAGGGCGCCACAATTGCTCCAGCGAATCAGGCAAAAAAAAAGCAAGTAGTCTAGTGAAATCCTATCTTCCACTGGAAAGCGAATACAATATTGCTTGGGAAGCTCTCATGATCCAGCCATTCTTTAAAAACCAGGCAAATAAAGAACTGGCGGAATTGTACATGACATTAGTTGGCACAGTCGTTGTCAAAGAAGAATACATAAAAGACTATTTTTCAAAAGCCGAAGATAACGAGTTTCTGACGCATTTACTCGAAGGAGGAAAAATTAAAAAATACACATGCCAAGATGAAAAGTGTTTGGTTGTATCAGAAAGTGAACATGACATTGCCATTTCAGATTCATGGTTTGCAAAAATTCGCAGAACACTCTCAAATATGCAAGAAAAAATTATCAATGATGAACCATTAGACAGCACAGAAAAAGGATTGCTTCAAACTAGCCGCCTCCCATTATTTAAAATTGTCAATGTTTTGTGCGCCTATCATCGAGGACCTTGTGCAATGGAATTAGATGGATTAGTGGATATCATCTCTTGGGATGTTTTAGCACAGGTCGTTAACGAGGCATTAGACACTGTACGGAGAGGATGTATGCAGCTGCGTCATAAAAGCATGTATGCAATAACAATCGACGACTATTTAAACGACTTAGAACGCGTTCAAAAAGTTGTTCGGAGATATGAAGAGCATGCCAAAAAGGGCATCGATTTAGAAATGCGATTAATTCAAAAGGTGCAACTTCTTGAAAAACAGATTAACTCACAAATTATGGTAAATTAAATGAAAAAAACTAAAATCTCATTTTTTTTAATTTTTGTATTTATTGTTTCCACTCAAAACATGGAAGCCTTTCTCGACATATTTACAACTCATGGAAAGCGCAACAATCAGATTGATGCGATTATCCGTGAAGCGCTAGACACGGCAAACAACAAATGGAAGAGGAGTCTGGTACCCATTCCAGAAGAATTTGAAAGCACATGCGCCTATATACCAGAGCATGAAGAGCGTAAAACATCTAAAGTCGTCTTCAATTTTAGTGAATTGCATCATGCAAAACATCCAAAAATTCAAACGTTGAATGATTTTTTATTAGATGATCAGAAAACGGCAGAAAAAATCGGTTCAATAATAATGAAGAACCACAATCGCGACAGAACGGTCACAAAAGAAAGATCCTCTTGCACTACTAAGCTTATCTCTCATACAGAAAAGGCAATTCTATTTGAGTTCCTTAAATTCAATGCTAAACAGAACTGTAAATCCATTTCTAAGCAAAATCTCTTTGGTGAAAGAGAAGAAGAAATTGTTTGCATTGGACCAGAAATTATCAGTGAGATTCCTTCTGAGTATTACATAACGTGGATTGTAGATCTGGGAGAACATGAATTTCGACAATATCTATTTTGGACAAAGGATCGACAACCTACAGAGGCAGAGAGAACTTATCTTTTAGAATTATTTCAATATATGGAGGCGCAGATAAAAAATGTCAATGACTGACGTGGAGGTGATTACCTATGGGGGTGGAGATCTTCTGAGAATGGTTTTCAATGCAGTTGCGATGCTTTTTTACGGCAGTAAAAATAACAGCAGTTTTGTACAACCTCTTTGCATAATATCAGCCATGATTGGCGGAGCTTGGGGTGTTTCGCGCTGTTTTTTTCAGTCATATACAGAAGCTTTTCTTACAAAGTATATGCTGCCGTTATTGGCAATTCCCGCCCTCTTAATTGTTCCACAAGCTAGAGTGCATGTCATTGACAAGCTCAATGACAAACCTCTTGTGGTCGACCACGTTCCCTTGTTATTCGCAAAAATCGCCGGTATGACCAGCTATTGGGGTTTTAGAATGACTCAAGCAATTGAAAATGTCATGCATACGCCAAACGATGTCAAATATTGCAAAACAGGAATGATTTTTGGCTCTGATGCAGCATTGGATTTTTCTCGTCTAAAACTTAATAATGGAACTCTTGCTCAAAATCTTCATCATTTCACACAGCAATGCATCATCTATGACATCGCTTTGGGTCGTTATACAATTGATCAGCTGCGCAGATCGTCACAGCTTTTGACATTTTTAAAAAATAATACAAGTAAAGTAAGAATGATACCCTACGTTGATCCGGACAGTAAAAAAATGGAGTATCTCACATGCATAGAGTCCGTCGATAAAATGGGGCCTTTGTTCAATAAAGAAGTGGAATATTATACAAAACATGAAGTTTTAAAGAAAATCCCTATCACATATCAAACACTGCTCAATTTTAAACAACAAACAGAGGATAAAATATCGAACCAAATCGCAAATGCAACGAGTGGGGATGTGAATGGCCTCTGTAAAGACATCATTGTGGTAAATGCCTTTAATGACGCCACAACTCGCTTTGCAACAGAGCGAGCAAAGGATAACCAGCGCAACATCTATCAGACAGCAGGGTCATTAGCTGGCAACAGTCTAGTGACGATGCGTATCGTATTTGAAGCGTTAATTTATGCCTCTTTTGCACTCATTCTTCCTCTTTCATTATTGCCTGGAGGAATTAAATTTATTGGCAGCTGGGTGTTTCTTAATATCTGGATCCAATTATGGCCGCCCCTTTATGGAATTTTAAATTACATTACTGTTTTATGCGCCCAAAAGTATGCCAGCAGCGTGATGGGTGGTCTTTCGGAAGGATTTAGCCTTTTTACAAGCGTTGGTTTTCAAGATATTGCGTTTGACACAGCTGCGCTTAGTGGATTTCTTTCTCTCTCTGTACCTGTCATTTCTTTTTACATTCTCCAAAATGTACAATCGCTTGTTCATCTTACTGGGTCTTTGATGACGCCAGCGCATTCTTCAGCCATTGCCGCTTCCTCTGAATTAAGCACAGGCAACTATTCATTTGCAAATACAAGCATGGGACAAGTTTCTTACGAAAATCAAACAGCGTTTCAACAGAATACCGCTCCTACTCTTTCATCTGGATTTTTTACAGACAACCATGGCACGCACCAAATCAAGTATGGTGAGAACCATCTAACGGTTAATCAGGATCCGTCAAATCTAAATACGAGCATCTCCACAGCTGAGGCCTATACCAACAGCTTACAAAACGCTCAACAAAATGCAGAGACGCAAGTTAACTCGAAACAAGGAATGTATACAGAAACGAGAGGAATTGCCGAACGCAACGTCGCGGACATCGTCCAACATGTAGCCAGCTCTGATATGTACTCCAATGGTTATAGTACAAGTCAAACTCAAGCGGCGCAAGAGAGCGCCAATTGGATCACCAATGCTGCGGAAAGTTGGGGGCATCAACATGGGGTTAGCGGCAGGGAAAGCCTTGAATATTTTTCTAGTCTGGGAATGGATTGGCCTATAGGTATCGTTGCAAGAGGCGGACACAGCGCCAATTGCAGCACGTTAAGCGATGAAGCTAGGCAATCTGCAGAAAATATTTTCATTTCAAAGGATTTTCAAGAGCATTACCAGCGAGCCTTAAATTGCACCAATAGCGAATCGACAAATTTTATGACAGATGAGGGTAAACGATTAGTCGAAAACTATGCGACCTCAATGGAAAAACTCAAATCAAGTCAGGAACAATTTAGCACGGCGCACAGCGAACTTAACCAAATTTCAGAAAATCTCAGCTATGTTCAAAGCAATACTAATACCGTGAATACCAATTTGAATACAGAATTTGGCAACTGGTTGAATGAGCGAGGCGCGCTTGGAACCCTTTTTGATAAAAAACGTACACAAGAGTTGAATACACTTAGAGATGCATTTATTGAAGAAAAATGCCAGTCAGAAATAGGGAATTTAAAGCATTTTAATGATCCAAGCGTTTCGTCCAGTCCACTCCCAAATATTAATAATGGAGACTGGGAAGGCTTAAAAGACAACTTACAGAACAAGGCCTCAGAAATTGGTCTTTCCCACAGTCAGCATGGCCAACAGGTCATTCGTCAATATGAAGATCAGGCATCGATTGTTTCACATAAGCTATCTTCACGTGATCAAGAACTCAATGACTCCCATAAACAACATAAAGAAGGCTTTGATGCAGAGCACAAGCGATTACTCTTGTCTCGATTGAACGAAAGAACGGGAGAAAATATACAAAGCGTCTTTAACGATCCAGGAATCAATTGGTCCTGGTTTGATGATTACGCAAATCCTTAATGGAAAAATCATGTCGCACACGTTAACTGAAGGCGGACAAATTACATCGCACCGCTTGCGGATGCTACGACAAGTCATTAAAGTCGCCTTCTGCCTATCATTCCTTGTTGGCTTATGCGTGTTTGTTTTTTTAATGTTTCATGTTCCTAAAATAGCTTATGAAGCCACCTGGTATTATTTCAAAGCGCTATTGTTTGAAGGACTTTTTTCCAACATTGAAGTCAGTCGTGAATTTCTAGCTCAAGCGGCGCATGTACGCTACCGGGAAAATCCTAATCTACCGATAGAATATGTGATTAAGCTAACAACTCCTATTGCCACACAACTGCTGCATGAAGCTTATTTTCACTTGAAACAGGCTGTAACGGCTTCAGGCATTTGCATCGTTTCAGTTTTTGCTTTTTTCTTCTATAGAGGACGTCTTTCAAAGTCTAAAAAACACCTTTCTGGCGCAAAAATAATTTCAGCGCATTGGCTGAGCTGGCGCTTAAGGTTAAAAAGAAAAGCGTCGCCTATTAAAATTGGACAAGTCCCTTTAGTGAAAGGAACAGAAACACAGCATCTATTGATTACTGGTGGAACGGGCAGCGGCAAGACGAATTGCTTACACCATATTCTGCATCAAATTCGTAAAAATAAACAAAAAGCGATCATTGTCGACACAACAGGCGTTTTTTTAGATCGTTATTTTTTAGAAGAGAAAGATATTCTTTTGAATCCATTTGATCAGCGAGGAAAGACATGGAGTCCGTGGGCGGAAGGTTGTACAAATTCTGATTATGCAAGTCTTGCAGAAGCATTCATCCCAACAAGTCAATCCGACAATGAAAACTACTGGAGAATCGCCTCTAGAACAGTCTTTGTTAGTTTATTGGAAATTTTTTCAAATACAAAAAAAACGTCTGAAATCATCCGTTGGTTACAATATGAAAAACTGGCAAGCCTTTGCAAATTAGTGGAAGGGACAAAGGCGGCTGCGCACATGGACTTCTCTTCAGAAAAAACAGCCAGTTCGATCCGTTCCGTCGCCAGTACATTTTTAGAGAGCATGTCAAGCTTGCAAGATACTGAAATGCCCTTTTCAATAAGCAAGTGGCTCGCCATAAAAGATGACTCATGGTTATTTTTACAATGCTCGCCTACACAAAGATCTCTAATGCGACCTTTGATAAGCGCATGGATCTCTTCAGCCGTTCGTGGGCTTTTGGCTTTGCCTGTGGATCTAAATCGACGAATTTGGTTTGTCATCGATGAAATGCCAACACTGCAACGCGTCAAGGATATTGAAACTCTATTGACAGAAGGACGCAAGTATGGGGGATGCGGACTCATTAGTTTACAAAGTCCAGCTCAACTTGAAAACATCTATGGACGGGATATTGCAAAAATCATCATTGGAAATACAGCTACAAAGATCATTTTTAGAGAGCGTGATCCGGAAATCGCAGAACGCATCTCCAAAGCCTTTGGAGAGCGTGAAGTGATAGAAATCCAAGAAGGGATTTCCTATGGAGCGCATGAAGCTCGCGATGGCGTTAGTCTTTCCATGCAAAACAGGACACGTCCAGTTATCTCCACATCCCAAATTCTAGAGCTGCCGATAAACAGCGCTTACATCAAACTAGCCGAAGAAACAGCGGTGGCTCTAGTTAAACTGCAAATCGCTCGTAAACTTTGAGTAAAAATCACAAAGAAGCAGCCAAGCAGAATCAGGAAATCGTCTAAATATTAAAAAAATATTAAAAAAATACTATTAATTTATTTACTATTATGCTAGAATCATGAATTTTTATTATACTTTATTTAATAATATTAAACTATACTAAATAAAAGCGGAGAGAATTTATGATAAATGCTGATGTACACACCCGGATTTTACAAGCTCAGTATGACCCTGATTTCCCGAAAAATTATACCTACACCTTGTACGGTAGTTCAATGTTGAGGCTCTTTAAAATTTCTCGCTGCTGTTTCGTTACTTCGGTAAGAATATCACCGTATTTGCCGGAATACTTTATTTTTGTCAGTGTTTCCATTTCTTGAAGGAGCTCGCGAACCGTATATCGCTCAAGGAGACCCGTCTTCCTCATCTCCTTGCGCAAAGCACTCATATATATAAGTGCAATAAATTGAACAAAGAGTCTCCCATCAACGGTTGATGAACTATGCATTCGCAAGCGTTTCATATCTAGTTGATTTTTTAGATCGTCAAAACTTTTTTCTACAACATCCTTATCTCTATATATCTGTAAAGCTTCAATTGGATCCTTTATACTATTTGTCAGCAACGCTTGGAATCCTGAGTAACGATTAATATACTGGCTTACAGCCTGGTTATTATAGGAGATCTTAAGACCACGCTTTGGAGTTTTTTTTATTACAAAAAACGTATCATAAGCTTCTTGATGGTCATTATCTGGTTGTCCGGACTCCAATTCTTTCTTGTAGGCTACAAGTTCTTCATTAAATTGATCGACGGCTTTTGCTCGAGCAGAAGCATTATAGTAAAGATGCAGGTAACAACGACGATTTTCTTGCCCCCATGGATATGGGCGAGAGTGAACATAAAGAGTTTCATCGTCAATTTTTTGATATCCTTCTGGGCCATGTATGACGGTGTAGATATCATCAATAGAGTGTTGTAGCCACTTGTTACCCAAAGGTACCGATAGGAGAAATTTATCTCTGGAAACAAACAGTTCATCAACGTTTTTCTTGCTATAGAATCCTTTGTCCATCACATAATGGATGGTTTTCTTCTCCATAGCCTTGAATGTTTTCAGTAGGTTATGCAATGTGGTGACGTCGGTAATATTGCCGGGAGTCCGCTGAAAATACACCGGTAATCGCCCTTTCTGGCCAAAGAGTATGGCAAGATTCATCTGTGGCAATTTTTCCTTATCGCGATTATGCCCATATTTGATGTATTCATTGAGTTCGGAGTAGGAAGAAATTGAAGTGATATCGTAACAGAGGTAATCTTCCTCAAGTACTTTATCCATCCATCTACCAAGAAAAGTCTGTTTGCCGTCAATATCAATGGCATTTAAGATCTCACTGATGCGCTGGCTATTAAGGGAGTCTCCAATAAAATGCACATGGCTCTTGCACCATGTTCCACAATGGCTGAGAGGACCACCATGAGAAGATAGATAATATGCCATTGCCTGAATCTGCCTATAATCATTAGGAAAACAGGATTTGAGTAATTTTCCAAGACCTAGTGTTTCAGTGATAGCATCAAGGATAATTGATGGGCCTACGACCTCAGCAGAGGCGGTGACCGCTGGATCTCTAATAGCTGCTTGCTCTGGTGTAAGGCGTTTAGATGCAATAAATTCGCCACTTACTGGATCGAGCTTACCTATGCAGACTCTTTTATTTCGAGGTTGCTTCGTTTCTTTATCCCTAAATGAAGTTGATTCGTATACGTAGGTAACCCCAGTTTTTTTATTCATAACGTTGATGTGACATGGCATGGCTTGCTCCTGTTAATTTGTAGGTATAATTCAACCTACAAATTAAAGCAAGTTTTTCGCGAAAATCACTTCTAGTTATCATTTAAGGGCGTTTGTAGGTATAATTTCACGGGAAATGAGGATCCTCCATTTACAGCGTGCAAATTTGACATTGCCAGAAAGACAAACATACCTATAAACAGAAGATTTTTTTTTGATTTCATACATTACCTCCTTTTTTTGAAAAACTCACAAATAAATATCATAAACGACAAATATTTTCATATGTTTTTCGGAAAAAAAAATCATTTTTGCTTTTCAAGTATACGTGACGACATTGTTTTGTCAGATCACGCACGTTATGCTTCGCCGTAATGCGGGACGATTGATCTTTTTTGGTGATAGCGACAGGATAACGAAAAAATCTTTGACGTTATAATTGGGGTCAAAATTGGGGTCATGCCTAGGGGCATGATCTACGGCGATTTTAGCCTTATAAAACATGAAAAATTTAGGGTGTTTTTTGTCCTCTAAAATCGACATATCAATTTAATATTAAGCTTGTTATGCTCTTTTTAGCAGACAGAATCTACCTTGAGATTTTTTTGGCCATTTCAGCATAGATCATACCCCTAGGAAAAGGCCCATAAAAATTGGCTAAAAAGCGACAATTTTGGAACTAAATAAGTTAAATTCATCAAAACTTACACATCAATCTTGATTGGAGTTGAAATCCTTAGAATACATTTTCATGCCATTAGTCTTCAAACTCCTACTTTTCCGCAGCATTTTTTGTATTTTACTGCTGAGCCACATGAACAAAGCTCATTCCTCCCTATAACAGATTGACTCTTATTCTTGCCTACACTTGCTTTGCCTATCAGATGCTCTCTGTATAAATCATAATGAAGCTTAATCCTTTTTGCATAAGCGCTTTCCTGTGTACTTGAATGGTCATCCGATATCTCGTAACACATTTCCTCAAATACTTTAGCGAAAAAGGCATCATATTGACTGCTTCCAGAATGAAGATCAGCAAATACACACGGATATCTCTTCTGATGAAAGTCGAGTCCTATTTTTTTATAAAAAGCCGCATCTTCCCAGCAAAAACGCAATGTCGTAATTGGCTCAAATTTTCCAATTCCTTCGAATTTATAAACACCAATCATGGCATTGCGACAGTCGCATTGTGGATTCGTGCAAAACATCTCAATAAAATAATAAGTTCCTACCGGTGGTCCGCCTGGTAAAAGGACGTTAAAAGTCAACTGACGAGTTTCACTGGCTGCCTTCTCAGGAAAAAACTCTTGAAACGGTCCAAAATACATTTTAAATCCTCCTATCGGCAAATAAATTCTCTGGCCTAACTTAGGCTGATCCCTTTTATAATTACGAAAATTCAACTTGAAATTCTGCACTCAGGTTTTTAATGATAGTTGCTAATTTAGGGCGTGCTTTATCGGGGACGAAACAAATCCCAACCTTTGCATCAGGTTGTATAGGGGTCACTCCCATCTCTTCGAAGGCCTTTTTCATTTTTTTGAAAAAGATCGGGTTCTCCGATTTCAAGGCGATAAAGGCGCTTTCATTAATCTGAACTTTCTCTATCTGTTTAGATTTTTTTTCAACAGACTGAGTTTTAGATCCTTTGCTTACTCGATGAGAGCATTTTATTTTATCGGCGTTTATTTGTTTTTTTGAATGGTTGACCTTTTCAGGAACTAGACCGGCATCCTCAAGTGAATTAAAAAGTGAACTTTCATTCGCAATAAGAAAAATATTGGAAATTTTATTGTCTACGATGCGTTCTTTGATAGTCTGACGAATGCCTTCCGGAAGATCTTGAGCCGTTTTATCGATTTCCAGAACAGCAAAACCTTCATAAACGATGAATTTATCCGCTTGAGAGGTCCACTCTGAGATGTCGGTGGCAACATTTTTTGGAATATTAGTTCCCAATAGATTCAAAATGTCAAGAGGCTGCTGAAGCGAGGGATTATCCGCAAGGCTCTGTATGGTTTTTTTGCGAGATAATTCGAGAGTGGTGGTGTATTTATCTTCGACGAGGACTTGAGTATATGGCTCAAGCTGCCTAAGCTGTTTATCGGGATAGAGAGTCGACTCAACAAAAATCTTAAAGTCAGGCGTCACAGTCGTTTTAACGTGGTTGAGGGTTAGAATATCTTTTGATTGCATCGCCTTGAATTTCTTTGTCAGGGTAAAGGATTTAATGAAACAAGGGAGCGCTGGACTTCTGTCATGCTGCCCATTAAGAAATTCTTCATCGTATTCCAAGTTAACATACAGCATAGGGACTGCTATCGCCTCTAAAAAGTACGCGAGATAACGCCCTTCAACCCGAGTAAAAGCATCTGAATCCTTACAATCAATCTCTTTTTCTATAGATCCTTCCCCCCATCTCCCCAAAGCTTCTGCTTTAACAGACGTGGAATAAATTCTTTCATAAAAGCAATAGTACTTCGTTTGTTTGGCAGTTCCCTGTTTCAGGATTAAGTCAGGAGATTCTTTATGGACCCGCTCCACAAAGGAATGAAAGGAGATGGGGGTATCGATGGGAAAGGTGGACAAAATTTTCAGCAGGCTTTTACGGATGAACGGCAGATCCATTTTCGACGCGCCGTTAATGCCGCTGCCGAAAGTGGAAAAACGCTCTTGTGTGCCAAATAATGAAGAGTCATAGAACTCATTAGGGGTTTTAGTCAGTAAGGCCTCGAGAATCTTAAATTCTTTATCAGCAGAACTGATGCGTAGATATTGCTCGATGTCGGCTGTGCAGGTTTTGATGTAGTTATCGGGAAAACTGGGTTCTTGGCTGGAATAGCCGACATAAACACCTTTGGTGTCATAGGAAACGAGTTTTAAGTTTAAAGCAAGTCCAGAGATCCACTCTATCCAGACAACTTTTCCATCTTCAGTGTCATTAAGGTATTCCGGAATATTAAGCCTTTTTTCAAGACGTTTGATATCTGTTTTGGGAATTTCATTTCCCCTATGGGAACGTTTGATTCCATAAGATTGGACATAATCAATAAATTCTAATAAGTCACGGCGGATATTTATGAACGTCTTCATTGGCTTGTTCATGCTGAAGCCTTCGTGTGTGAATTAATAAATTTCGTGGTGAATCCTTTCTTTTTGCCATACTGGAGCAATTCCGGCAGATCTTCTTGAGAAACGGCGTAACACCCCTCTCCCAGTTTAACCATGTTATCGCTGTATTTAAAGAGCAATACGCTTTCAAGGTCGGGGCAGTTTACTTTAATGACCACAAGGCCCGAGTGGACGGCTATTTTCCCTGCTCTCTCTTTGATGGCTTCAAAAGTCTGACGATATGCAATGGAATACGTTAACAGCTGTTTGATGAATGGGTGTGCATCCAATTCCGCAACCATTCTACCAATATACTTTGGGCAAGGAACTGCCGCGATCCCATCTCCCTCCACACTCAATAATGAAGCTTTGGCGAGAGTCAGAAACTCATCGAGGGAATAATTTTTATTGAGCTTTACCCATGTTTTCCCATTTTTTTCTTCAAGTGCAAGAGGGAGTGAACGGATCTTATCCGCAGAGTATTCCAGTTGGGGAATGATATACTCAATTCCATCCTGAGATAGCTTTTCAAGAAATCCGAAATGGATGCCTGCCTCTACAAACACAGCAAGCTCATCACCAATGAAAGAGCAGTTTAGCTGTGCGCAGTGTTTTTCTAAGTCCTCTTTTTTGATTCCATGACCTGACGGAACATTTTGAAGTACATATCGCCTTGCTCGCGCCTTTTGTTTTACTCTACTTTCAGTTTCAATCCTGGTATATTTTTCCATCTTGGCCAATCCCTGCGTACACAACAACCATTTATCGAACATGGCTTCATGGATTTCTTCCGGCGTCGGATGCAACTTGCTTTCGAGCCTTAACGTCCCTGCGACAAGGGTGAACTTTGGATGTGTAATCTCCTGAAACGGACGAGGTACGGATTTCTTAAAAATATCCTGAGCAAGAATTTCGCCCATAATAGCGGCCCATTTTGAATATCGGATCGTACCGGAAATGGGAATTGTTGGCAGCCTCAGCGGAGGCAATAGTTTGGCAAATTCCGGTGGAAGATAAAGCGCATAGCTTTCCCATTTAGACTTGTTGCTTCGTCGATGCTGCTCAAATGCTGCAAGAACGACGCCGTTGTTGATTAAGCGATCTGTAAGGAACTCAACAATCTGCTTAAGATCTTGATCCGAATAATAACCGGAATCCTTCTTAAGAAAAAAAGGCGCTAATTTTTCAGTTTCTTGAGGTTCGCCTGTGAACTTTAAAAAATGCAATACTGCCAAAGCTTGCTCATCGAGTTGAGAAAATGCCGTCTGCAGTCCGGTTTCATTCATGAATCGCAACTGCACAAAGTCCGCCCAGTCCGATTTTCCACTTTGAGACGGAGGACCTTGAAATCCTCTGACCTTGCAGATTTTTCTTAACCCCGCCACAGTACATACGTTATGAATGGTTTCCTTCAGAAAGGATTCGATTGAAATTGCCATTTTTTATTACTCCACACGGTCCATAATTTCATAGGCATAGCCTTGCTCCGTTAAAAAGAGTTGGCGATTGCGTGCGAATTCCACTTCTGTGGTATCGCGTGAGACAATTGTATAAAAGTGCGCCTGATTTTCCCCTTGTTTGGGGCGCAGGATTCTCCCCAAGCGCTGAGCCTCTTCCTGCCTTGATCCATAAGTCCCCGAGACCTGTATTGCAACCTCGGCATCTGGGAGATCCAAAGCAAAATTTGCAACCTTAGATACTATCAAAACAGGAAACTTGCAACAACGAAAATCGTGAAATATCGCATCTCTCTTTTTCTGAGGCGTTTTCCCATTGATCAAGGGAAGGTCCATGATCTTTGCCAAACTTTCAAGCTGTTCAATATACTGCCCGATGATCAATGTCTGCTTGCCTCTATGGCGCTCGAGAATGGATCTGATCACGTGTAGTTTTTCGGAGTTCTCTGAAGCGATACGAAATTTAGTACGAGCATCTGCAATCGCATATTCCATTCTCTGATGCTTAGGAAGCGGGGTCCTCACTTCATAGCACACCGCCTTAGCTATCCAGCTTTGTTTTTCCAGGACTTTCCAGGGCACATCGTATTTCTTGGGGCCGATAAGGGCGAACACATCGGATTCCCGACCATCTTCACGGACAAGTGTTGCGGTGAGGCCTAAGCGTCTTCTCGATTGAATTTCAGCGGTAATTTGAAAGATTGGGGCAGGGAGAACGTGCACCTCATCATAGACAATGAGACCCCAATCTCTGCCCTGAAATAGCTGAAAGTGTGCAAATTCCTCTTCCTGATTCTTACGGTATGTGATGATCTGGTAGGTAGAGATTGTGATAGGACGAATCTCTTTGCAGTGTCCTGAGTATTCTCCGACCATCTCTTCGTCAATGTCTAGTTTATCGAGGATTTCTCTTTTCCATTGCCTCACAGCGCTGACGCTTGTGGTTAGAATGAGAACAGACACCTGGTATTTCGCCATAACAGAAATCGCAACGACCGTTTTTCCCGCTCCGCAGGGAAGAACAATAACACCGCTTCCACCCTTTTCACCGCCACCCGCATAGAAGATTTCAGAAGCCGTTTTTTGATAATCCCTGATGGAAAAAGGGAGTCCGGAAGATGTTATCGACCTCAACCGGAGAGGTAATTTCTCTCCGGAAACATAACCGATAAAGTCTTCAGCAGGCCATCCTGTTTTGATAAGTTCAATCTTCAGCTTTCCGCGAAAAACAAGCGGAATCCGGAATGTGATATCGTCCAGACGATCCGTGAAGTATTCCTTCAACTCTTTGTAGTGAGCCAATTCTTCAGCCAAATATTGCTGTGATGTTTGTAAGAGAAGGAATCCTTCTTCCTCACTTCGAACCAGCTTCACCTGCCCATAGCGACCGGCATAGTCTTTTATTTCGTGTAAGACATGCGTGGGAACTTCATATTTCGCATAGTTCTGAAGAGTCGCGATCATTTCCTCGGCAAGATATCCTGCTGCGGATGCATTCCAGATAGAAAGAGGAGTAATTTTATACGTGTGTATATGCTCCGGAGACTTCAAAAGCTCGGCAAATCGAGCCAAATGATCACGAACTTCCTCATAAAGAGGGGAATGCACTTCCACAAGAAGGGTCATATCGCCTTGTACGATCAAGGGATTTTGTTGTTTATTCATTTATTGACACCGAAAAGTCAGAGAACTGATTAATGTAAGTGGTTCAATTATCAGAGAAGGGCGGCTCGATTCTACAATCAATCTTGCTGAAAGTCCAGTTTTTAATCGGCAATTTTTGTGGGATTTACGCAAATTTTACCACAGAATTTAGTGAGAAAAAGCTGTAATAAAATGACGTAAACCAGCACAATTGACACTAAAAAAACAAGGTAACTATGGATTTTTTTAAAAATTCGGGTTCCTATCCTGAAGCAGAATTTTTGCAAGGACGTGAAGCCGATCGATTGCAACAACTTATCGATTTCGATTACGACGAAATATGCGATACCTATAGTGAAACCTATGCTTATTATGCGCTATCACACAACATAATATTAAAACTGGCATCTAAGCTCCTAACTGGATGCAAGATATCTCCGCAAATTATTAAATTGCTTAATCGCGGGCAAAACAAGCTCAAGCACACTCCTCCTCTATCCGACATGAATGCTTTATTGAGTTTTTATATTGTGTATGATGCCAAGGAGGGGAGCGGAGCAAAGACTATTGCTGAGGGCCTTCTATTAAGTATGGGCGTGCCGCCCCCCGCTGAAGCCAAACACGCTATAAAAAACTGCATGAATTCCAGATGGGGAATATATGAGTACTGGGAATGCATTGATACGCATAATTTTACAGTCAAAGAACTAGCAACAGATAAAGTATTTACGATACTCCAGCCTCTTGGGTATATAGGGAAAAAGGGGGATCTTTTAATGTTCAGGCTGTTGCCATCACTCACCCCTGTTGACACAGCAGTTGCAGTTGGCGCACCTTTTCTTTTATCTGGGAACAGCAAGCAGGAATGGTTGGATTTTCTGCATGAGCAAGATGTAGTTGGCGGCAAAAAGACAGAAGAACAGCTTGTCATCCTTTTCAAAAAAGGACCACGCTTTGGTTATTGGATTGATTTCTTCTTATCCCTCTCGGGGATAACAGCCACACATTATATCGTTAAAGGACTTCCCAAACAGTAGTTAACAAATCAATGAACAGCTAAAAAAATATAAAAATTGTCAGTCATTGAGCAATGCAAATGGTTGATCTAATTAAAAATAAACAGAGAGTATTTCCTAAATATCTGGCAATAGCGGCTACGATTATTTATGTACTGACGTTTCCCTTCTTATTAGGGATGTCATTCAGCAGTTTGATGGTTTTTGATAAACCCAATCTATCAACTTTATTCGGCTCAATGATCATTTTTACATTTGATTACAACAAGAGAATTCCTATTCTCGTGGTTGATTAGCCATTTTTTGCGTGTCAGGCCGCCGCCATAGCCACCCAACTCCCCGTTCGTGTTTATGACACGGTGACAGGGGATAATAATGGCAAATTGATTTGCGCCATTTGCATTAGCGACAGCACGAAATGCAGTTGGTTGTCCAATTCCAGCAGCTATCTCAAAATAAGATCGAGT
>Ga0207104_1026_pt1 | contig 39782 bp, 41 predicted proteins | sample Alteio_BWMinHeat_79_FD_153538 | JGI IMG/M metagenome (GOLD analysis project Ga0207104, IMG submission 153538) | Enriched cells from forest soil in Barre Woods Harvard Forest LTER site, Petersham, Massachusetts, United States -... | ecosystem: Environmental > Terrestrial > Soil > Temperate forest >...
CCTTGTTTTCTGAGATTAAACGCACAAATAATTCTTCGAGGCGATTGGTTTTATTACGCATGCTATTCACTTCGATTTGTTGTGAAGAGAGAATGGCAAATAAATCATTTAAACTTTGGTGCTTATAAATTTCAACTTCTAAAGTTTCTTGATCCAGTAATCGATAATGAAAATCCGGCATCACCGGCAGTTTTTCGATAGGCTTTGTTAAATCTAAAATGATGGTTTGAACATGTAAACGATTAATCAATGCTTTCATATTCGATTTTTCAATTAATTCACCGTGATCAATGATCGCGACATTTTTGCAAAGCTGTTCTGCTTCTTCTAAGTAATGTGTTGTTAAAATAATAGTAGTACCATCATGATTCAATTCTTTTAAAAAACCCCACAAGGTATGTCTTAATTCAATATCAACCCCAGCTGTGGGTTCATCGAGAATTAATAGTTTTGGATTATTGGCAAGTGCTCTTGCAATCATTAATCGACGTTTCATTCCGCCAGAGAGACGCATTGCAGGGTGATGCCTTTTTTCCCATAAGTCCATTTTTTTTAAATAAAGTTCTGCGCGCTCTTTCGCAATAGCGCGTGGTACACCATAATATCCTGCTTGATTCACCACGATATCCATTACTTTTTCGAAAGGATTAAAATTCATTTCTTGCGGGACAACGCCGATGCAAGATTTTAAATTTTCTAATTCCGTATCAATGTCATATTGAAAAACATTGATGGTGCCAGAAGTTTTATTTACTAAGGAACATAAAATTCCGATGGTGGTAGATTTGCCTGCGCCGTTTGGGCCTAATAATGCAAAAAAATCTCCTGGGCTCACTTCGAGATTAATGCCTTTGAGTGCGACAACACCATTAGAATAAACTTTCGTAAGATTTTTCACGGATAATGCATTCATGTCTTTATCCTACCTTTCTTTCATTTTTTGAAGTAATAAGTGTAATGCTTTTCCGCGATGACTAATTTGATTTTTAATCAAAGGATCTAATTCAGCCGCACTGCATTGGTGAGATTCATCAAAAAAAATTGGATCGTAACCAAAACCCTGTGATCCTTGTGGACCCAATAAAATTTTTCCGTGCCAAATACCTTCTGCAATTATCGGTGTTGTTGGATCATCTGCATTTCGTAAAAATACTAAAACACAATAAAAAAATGCATCTCTTTTATCAAAGGGTACATCTTTTAATTCCGTTAAAAGTTTTTGAATATTGTCTTCACTTTCCGCGTTAAGACCTGCGTAACGCGCAGAATAAATTCCCGGCCTATTTTGTAAAGCGACAACAGATATTCCAGAATCATCGCTTAATGCGGGTAAACCTGACATTTTGGAGGCATGGCGCGCTTTAATTAAAGCGTTTTCAATAAAAGTTGCGCCGGTTTCTGGAACATCGGAAATATTTAATTCTGATTGTGGGACAATATCTATTTTTAAATCTTTAAAAATCCTTTGAAATTCACTTATTTTTCCCTTATTTGAACTTGCAAGTACCATTTTCATAATATAATTAAAATCACCTGTAAAAGTATGAGCGCGACGAGTGGAGTAATATCAAATCCCGACACGAGCGGAATAATTTTTTGTAATGGTCGTAAAATCGGCGCAGAAAGTTGCGATAAAACTTGCATAATTGGTGTTTCTGGCGCATGTACCCAACTTAAAATAGCGTAAATTAAAATAGAGTAAAAAAATATTTGAATGAGCAATACGAAGGTGAGTAACACTGCGGTGATGGGTAAGACGCGATAATCGAGTCCTTGTCCCGTCATTGCAACAATTAAAATAAATTTAATCATCATTAAAACGATTAACCAAAATAATGTCGCGGTTTCGAGCCTGCCAATATTGGGTAAAAATTTTCGAACGGGCGCAACTATTGGCTGTGTTAATGTAATAATAAAACGAATAATGTGATTAAAGTAATTGGCGTGCTCCCATGCGAGAATAAGTCGTATTCCTAAAATTGAGAGATAAATACCAAATAAAGTATTTACTAAAAAAATTCCTACTTCAGCCATCGAATTCATAAGTTATCCATTATTTTTCATTGATCCCAATTCTTCTCCTCTGCGTTTTGCAGCAAGAAGTGCTTTTTCAAAAATATCAAAAATATTTTCTTTTTCCAATGTGCGAATGGCAGCTTCCGTCGTACCTTGCGGAGAGGTCACTTGTTTTCTGAGTTCTTCAACATCGTGATTACTTTCTAACGCCATTCGACTTGCGCCATATGCCGTTTGTAATGTTAATAAACGGGATGTTTCAGCGGATAATCCCATTTGTTCCCCCGCTTTTTGTAATGCTTCGATGACTAAAAAAATGTATGCGGGACCTGAACCCGACAACGCGGTGACCGCATCCATTAATTTTTCATCTTGAATCCAAACGGTAATGCCGACAGATCGTAATAAAGTTTCCGCAATGTTTTTTTCATCTGCTGACACTTCTGAATTTGCATAAAGCGCAGTTGCGGCACAACCAATCATCGCAGGTGTGTTAGGCATGCATCGAACGATTGCGTTTGGTTTTCCTACATATTTTGCGATACTTTCTTCTCGAATGCCTGCAGCAATAGAAATTAACAAAGGTTTATTTTTTTGAATCACATCTGCAAGCGATGTGATGACAGACTCCATCATTGCAGGTTTGATGGCAAATAAAATAACTTTCGCATGAAGAATGGCGAGACGATTATCTTCTGTGACGTGAATATTTTTAGACTCAAGTTCTTTTAGTCTTAAAGTACTTGGATCTGCAACGGTAATTTTTTCGGGAGGAAAACCCCGCGCGAGTAAACCATGCAGTAAACTCGCGCCCATGTTGCCAGCACCAATAATGGCGATGTCGGTGAAATGCATGTTTTTAACCTAAATCTGGCGTATTTTCTTTGCTGCTTGCAATCACTTCGGCTTGTTTAGAAAGTAAGTTTTTTAATTCTTCAAAAGGTATTTCTACTTCTTGAGGACCATACATATGCGGAGCCACTTGATATTCATCAAAGGTAATTAAAATTGAATCCGCTTCGATGTTCCAGTTTTTGTAATTTTTAAGTAGTGGTTTCGTGCCCTCTTCTAGCATCCATTTATCTTTTTCGTTTACTGTTGCTTGCAATTTTCCATTACTGTAATTTGCGATGGCTTGTAAGAAATTAGTATTTGGTTTGAATAAATCGCTTAACGCGAGTTCTTTGTTATTCATCAAATCAAAATTAAAAACTTGATGTTGGTGATAAGGATGTGCGCGACCTGCTTGCATGCTTTCAATGGATAATCGCACGCTCACTAAGGAGATGGGATTTATCACATCAATATCATAATCTAATTTTAGATTATTATTTTGGACGGTCTCTGGAAGCGTTTGCATGTGTTGATAATCTCGTTTTACGCTATTTTTAAAGTTTTGGAGATTTTCGGTCACCATGTTATAGATACGTTGGTTAAATTCTTCGGCAGATTTTGATAAGTTTTTTCCTGAAATTTGGGGATAAACGGCATCGATGGTATATCGATAGACAGGATCTTCTTCGTGTACTTTTTTAGGGACGACTTTTTCATTTTTACCGACAAATACGGCTTCATCTTCCCCATAAGTTGGATTGAGAGGGGGAGGGGTAAAAGCATCTTCCGTTAAAGTTTCTGATACATTTTGTGAAATCGCGGGCAAAGCAATGGCATTTTGCATAATAAATAAAAAGGGGAGTAAAAAGATGATTTTTTTCATGGGCGCTCGCTTCTTTAAGATTAAATTGTTCAAAAATATATCAGATAAAAATACTACTCGTCAATAGTTAAAAAATGTGCTAGTTTTGCGTCGTTTTTACACTAATAATAATGAAAAAGGAAATAATATATGTTACGTAAAGCAAAGCTACGTCGTTATACAAATGCCGGAGATGCGTCTCTTTATCTCAATATTGAAACTGATGAACTCGAAGCACATACCGGATTAGATCGTGAAGACCCGAGCAATTCAGATCTCCAGTATATTTCCACTGCTTTAGCAGCGGTTAATTTAGATGATGCAAAAAATGATCAGCCAGCTCTCCCAAATGATCAGCCAGTTCTCCCAAACAATGCTGAATTCGACTATGAATTAACGGAACTAAACGAATTAGATGATGAATTGCCAGGATTGGCTTCGTCTCCAGTGCTTCGAAGGACACTCGGTTTCGATTCTGCTAGTCCTGTTGAAAATAGGCTAATGACCAACTCAGAAGGTGAGTTGGTAGATGGCATCGGTTTAGACCTTAGACATCGCTCCAACGAAGATTTAAAACCCGTGGATGAAGAACTAGCGCCAAAGAGCAATCTCCCTAGTTTATCTATTTTTAATGCTAATACTCCGGATAATTCATCATCTTCGAACGAGGAAAGTTTAATAGAGTTTAATAAGAAATAGTGAGGGTCGAGGGATTTTTCTGTCATGCCAGCATGCTTAAAGGTGGCATAAAAACATGCTGGCATGACATGGTTGATGACAGATTTTTTATTTCGTTCAGCACACAATGTGTATATAATACCCACGTGAAACTTGCATTTTGTTTATTTAAATATTTCCCCTTTGGCGGTTTGCAGCGCGATTTTATGCGTATTGCGACCGAGGCTCTGGCACGTCAACATACCATTGATGTTTTTACCATGGAGTGGCAAGGGGAGAAAAATCCACAGTTAAACCTTCATATGATCCCACGTCAGGGGCTCCAAAATCATACCCAAAACGCGAATTTCGCGAAAACCGTCCAACCCTACTTCTCAAACTATGATCTCGTCGTAGGTTTTAATAAAATGCCAGGCTTAGATGTCTATTATGCGGCCGACATTTGCTATCAATCTAAAGTAAAAAAAAGTAAGGGAATGATTGCTCGTTTGACTCCTCGCTATCGTACGTTGACCTCCCTCGAAGCATCCATTTTTGCAAAACATCAAAAAACGAAAATTTTATTAATATCGCCAAAACAGCAAGAAGAATTTACGGAATGTTATCAAACGGAGGAAAACCGATTCCATTTATTGCCCCCAGGAATTAGCAGAGATCGTATGGCGCCGGTCAATGCAGCAGAAATTCGCGAAAAAACTCGTGCAGAATTTAATATCAATCCCAATGATTTTTTATTATTAATGGTAGGTTCGGGATTTAAAACAAAGGGATTAAGCCGTATTCTAAAATCGATCGCTTCCCTCGAAAAAAGTATTCAAGCGCGCACGCACTTATTTATTATTGGTCAAGATAATCCAAAAATATATATAAAAGAGGCCAAAAAATTAGGGATTTTCGCTCAATGTCATTTTTTAGGTGGAAGAAATGATGTTCCGCGATTTTTTCTTGCTGCGGATTTATTGGTGCATCCGGCGCTACATGAAAATACCGGCACCGTGTTGTTAGAAGCGTTGTGCGCGGGACTTCCCGTGTTGACGACGGATGTATGTGGTTATGCAAAATATATTGTGGAAGCGGGTGCAGGTAAGGTATTGTCGTCTCCGTTTCAACAAACAGAAATGAATGCTACTTTACGTGCTATGTTATTTGATGATGAAAAAATAAAATGGCAAGAAAAAGCCATTCGTTTTGCGGAAAATGCTGATATCTACGATCTTCCTAAATATGCGGTTAATTATCTTGAAGCGATTTATAAAGGTGTCTCTTGAAAAAATATTCATTTGAACAAATGATGTCGCTGCAAGGTCAAGTTTATCGTCGGTTAGAAGGACGTTCGACGGAACGGGTGATCATGGATGGTGAATCCTATTTTATCAAAAAACACTCAGGCGTAGGTTTTAAGGAAATTTTTAAAAATCTTTTTCAACTCCGTTTACCTATATTAAGTGCAAAAAATGAAAAACTTGCATTAACATTGTTAAAAAAATTAAATATTCCATCGCCCGAAATGATTGCTTATGAAAAAAAAGGATTTAACCCTGCAAAAATTCGTTCCTATATTTTAACGCGTGAATTACCCAAACATACTAGCCTTGAGCATTTTTGCGAAAATTGGCTGGAAAATCCTCCTCATTTTAGTCTTAAACAATCTCTGATTAGAGAAGTGGCTTGTATCGCGCGAACGATGCATGCCAATGGAATGAACCATCGTGATTTTTATATTTGTCATTTTCTATTGGATGATAAATTATGGCGTGCATCAACTATCAAGCTCTATTTAATAGATTTGCACCGCGCGTGTATTAGAAAATGCGTACCGGATCGTTGGTTGATTAAAGACTTATCGGGTTTATATTTTTCATCAAAAGATATTGGACTTACGAAAAGAGATCTATTGCGTTTTATGAAAGAATATCGTAATAAATCAATATCTCAGATTTTCCCTGAAGAATTAGACTTTTGGAGAAAGGTAGAACAACGTGGTAATAAATTATATGGACAGCAAAAAAAATAAGTTGATGCCGGTATTAACTTTAAAGGCTTTATATCGTAAAGAAAAAGCGCCTCTTAGTTTGGACGCTTGGTCTTTAAAAGAAAGCGATAGCCCACTTTATTGTGAAGAAATTATTCGCCTGATTCCAGGCAAACGAATGGTAGCATTCGGCACATTTAACGGTAAAAAAGTAGTAATTAAGTTTTTTTACGAAAGAGGAAGTGCTAAAAAAGATGCGAAACGCGATGCCGACGGAATTCTGGCATTGATTGAATCGAGGGTGCCGACGCCAGCATTGTTATATCAAGGTAATGAAGATAAAAAGCGTGTTTATATTATTATTTATGAAAGAATCTTGTGTGCTGATAATTTATTACACATTTGGCAAAATAAAAAATCCATCGAGGAATTACACTCACTGTTACGCGCTTTCATTGTAGAAATTGCAACGCAACATGTGTTAGGCATTCTACAAAAAGATGTACACTTAAAAAATTATTTAGTGAAAGAAAAATGTATTTATACGTTGGATGGCGGTCAAATTGATAAATTTGATCATCCCCTGGATGAAGATCGTAGCTTAGAATATCTTTGTTTATTGCTCGCGCAATTTGGCGTAGGCGTATCAACTCTGCAAGAAAATCTTTTTAAATACTATGCGAAACTACGCGGCTGGTTAATAAAACCCTCTCATTTTAAAAAATTTAAAAAATTATTACGCCAAAAAAAACAAGAACGAAGTGATCATTATAAGAAAAAGATTTTCAGAAGTTCATCGCAATTCAAGCATATTGATAAACTCACCAAAAATATTATTTATGATCGACAGTACGAATCACCTGCATTTTTGAATATATTGCATCAACCAGAAAAATTATTTGCCGACCCTCAAGTTGTTTTTTTGAAAAAAGGTCGATCGAGTACGGTTATTAAATTTGAAATTGACGGCAAAATGTTTGTATTAAAGCGTTATAATATCAAAAATGGGTTGCATCGTTTAAAGCGTTTATGTCGTGATACGCGTGCTAAAAAATCTTGGAGAATGTCGCAACATTTATATTCCGAAGGCATAAAAACAGCAAAGCCTGTGGCATATATCGAAAATAGATTTTTAGGTATGAGAGGTACTTCCTATTTTTTGATGGAATATGTGGATGGTAATCATATCGGCGAATATTTTCGTCATGTGAAAGAGGAAGATAGTGAAAAATATCACTGCATGGCTAAACAAATCTCAACTTTAATTTCAAATTTAGCAGAATTAAAAATAACGCATGGCGATCTTAAAATGACAAATATTTTAGTGTCCAATGATATGCCATTTTTGATTGACCTCGATGGTATTAAAGAGCATTCTTCAGAAAAAATGTTGAATGATGCACTGAAAAAAGAAATCAAACGTTTTATGCGAAATTGGGAAAATTCACCACAATTACTTGCTTTATTTCAACAGTTTTTTTATGAAAAAAACCAATAAATACATTTATAAAATTATCGAACGTTTGCGTGATGGTAATTATCATGACGGCAACACGATTGGTACCGAACTTGCGATTACTCGCACCATGGTTTGGAAAATCATGAAAAAAATGATGCAATATGCAATTCCAATTGATTCGATTAAAGGAAAGGGATATGCCTTACGAGAACCTTTTTCATTATTGGATGAAAGCAAAATTAAAACCGATATTCCATTGCATATTTTAGAAACCATCGATTCTACCAATAATTATTTAAAAAAATTTCGAAATTCAAAAACCCCAGTTATCTGCTTAAGTGAGCATCAATCCAAAGGAAAAGGCCGATTAAATCGTGAATGGCACTCTCCCTATGGTCAAAATATTTATTTTTCTTGTCTTTATCCTTTTCAAAAAGATGTCAGTGAACTTGCAGGTTTAAGTTTGTTGGTAAGTCTCGCTGTGGTGAAAACGTTACAAAAATTTGGTGTATCGGATTTACTTACCGTTAAATGGTCGAACGATGTCATGTTTGACCAAAAAAAATTGTCCGGCAATTTGATTGAAGTATTTGCTGAAACGCATGATGTGTGTGATGCAATCATAGGAATTGGCATCAATATTAATATGTTGAATGATGCGAATGCTATTACGCAAGAATGGACTTCTTTGCGTGAAATTTTAGGGAAATATGTGGATAGAAATATCATATGTACCGAACTTATAACGACCTTAATGGATTATTTAGCGCGTTTTAATCAAAGTGGCTTTGAAGTTTTTTTAGAAGAATGGAATAAAGTTGATGGTTTGCGTCATCAATTTATTCGTTTACTCAATATCAATCAAGAAGTGACAGGGAAAGTCATCGGCGTCAATCGCTATGGATATTTATTATTAGAATTACCAACAGGTGAGGTTAAAGCGTTTTCTTCGGGGCAGACGTCGATTGTTAAGCGTCGTCCCGCGATTTATTCGCGGGATCCAGAGGGCTAAAAAAATAATCGACTGTCTCTGGATCGCGCGGACGAGCCGCGGGACGACGTATATCAAAACGACTCTTTATAAAGTTTTATCCCATGATTAGCCGCCGAATTTGTCACAATCGTTGTGAGCGGTTCTCCCGCACATACGGCTGCACTGTTAAATACGGTATTTGAAAAAATCTGGTCAATGTTCATGCGACGCGTGTAAATATTGATATCTAAACTTTTACGCTGTTCTCTCACTGAAAATAAACCTGTCGCATTTAAGCCAGGATAATTGTGCGCTGGTGTTTCCATTAACTGAGGGGGAGATGGCGTTTTTTTATCTGGTGCCTCATTTTTTCTTTCATACATTTGTACTTGCCCATTCTGATTTGTGGTTCGCGCAGTTTCATCCACTAAATCCGGATCATTAATATTTAGGAAAAAATCATCATCTAATGATTCTAACAACATGGCACTTTCATCTTGTTTTGCTGGTGCTTTTATTTCTGGTTTTGGCGGAGACTTTTCTTTTTCTTCAGGGAAAATAAAATTTAAATGTTTGACATGCTTCATTTTGGAGAGTTCATTTCGAATGTCACTAATTTTTTGTTGCGAAATATAAATATTCACCGATTCAATGAAATTAATACGACTAATATTAGGATGATTTAACGCCTTTATCCATAAAAAAACTTCTTCAATTTTTGCAAGAGCAATATCTAAAGATAAAATAGGTGAAGTTTGTTGACGCTCTACCAACCAAAATACATAAGCTAAAAATGGTGTCATACCAATACCCGCGGTGACAATGGCCATTTGCGAATGTTTATAAAAACTATTCAGTGGAGAACCATAGGGTCCCCATAACGTTGCGGGAATATCTTTTTGTTTGGCAATCGCTCCAAGTCCTGTTGTCCACTGACCGAGTTGTTTAATCGCCAAATAAATTTCATGTCTTCTTTTATCAATCGTGACAATGGTAAATGGATGTGGTGCTTCTAATAGGCGATTTAAATTAGGATATGTGACGGTTAATTCAACATATTGACCAGGTAAATAATCATGTAAATTCAGATGAGGAGGTATGGTTAATCGCAATAAAAGATAATTTGTATTATTAATTCGACTGATATTTTTTAATGTGACCGCATGTTGGTAAGAATAATATTGATAAAAACGATCGAGCAGCCATACCCCACCGATTGCGCCTGCATAAGGTAATAATCGAAAATCAGTGGTATGTACGCCAAATAAAGTAATAAATGCGACAGCGCCAAGTTGATGAGGTATTTTGACTCTTAAGCCGAAACTAAAGTTTGAACGAGGTTTTAGCCAGTGAATCAAATAAACACCGCCTAAAGGTAAACCTAAACAAGCAAGCATTGCGATACCTGTAATTCCAGGTTGTTTTATATAATTTTCTTTATTATAAAAATAATGGGCAACGGAATGCGCGATACTTAAACCAGTAATAACAAATGCAATTAATTTATGCGATAAAATACGATTGTTCATGCCAAGATATTCGCCAATCCCTGATCGTTGTAATCGCGACGCTGCAGCCACTAACGTGGGTAGTATGATGGCAGGTACTGCCACTCGGAGCATTGCGCCATTCGCTCTTGCAACAATATATGAAATGTTATCTGTAGATTCATCTACATTCATAATGGTTGAAGCACCAAGATAGCTCGTCGCTCCTAAAAAAGCCATCACTTGCAAAGACCAGCTTTTATTATGGCTTATCGGGATAAGCATTTTATATTTAATGTATTTAAAACTAGAAAAAATATATTGATTGATACGAGTAAAACACGATTGACGTCGAGTATCCATAGAATGAAACCATCCTTTTCATTTTTTTATAATTGGTAATAAGTAGAAAAGCTTAAGCGAAATTAAAATAAATGCAAGCGCTGATATGAAATTTGCTGGCTTGTGTGAATATAGCCGTCTTCTCATAATCGTCGTCCCGCGACTTGTTCGCGGGATCCAGAAAATATTCGATGTCGCTTTGGATCCCGCGAACAAGTCGCGGGACGACGGTAATAAATTACATTGAAGATCTATTTTCTGGTATTTCTATGCTTGAAGATGCAAAAAACGGATCATGAATCAACGCATGATTCATTTCCTGCAAAAATTCGCGCTCACCATTTTTTAATTTTTGAATATCAACGTCAAACCATTTGCTCCATAATTGCAATGTGGTGGTTTGATCAATATGCAATTTATAGGCGAGAATAAAGCTAATTTGAATGATCAATATTACATTTTGTGATTCAATAAAACCTTTTTTCTTAATATATTTTTCAACATTTGCCCGCATGATCATGAGTATTGTCATGAATTCAGCATTATTTAAATGGCGTAATTTTTTCATCATATAATCACTATATAAATATTGCAGGCATTGATGAATGTTCTCTCTGTGATGAAAATCATGGAAAAATGTATTTTTAATTTTTTCGGGCAAACTAAATCGTAAATTGTTAGTAATCATCTGACTTAATTGTTGTAAAATTACATTTTTATAGTGTAAGTTAATTTTATCTGCAATTTGTTCAATGTTATCGATGACTTTCTTAATTTCAATTGCTTTGACGTCATTATTTTTAAATTCTTCGATTGCCTTTTTTAAATGTATCATTTTATAAAGAATATTATTTATAGTTGCAGGGGTATGTTTATCTTCAAGCAAATTGAGATAATCGACTAAGTTCGTCATCATGTAATAAATTTTTTTGAGATTTTTTAACATCGATAAAAATACATCATTTGACAAATTAACTTCTGTTCCAGCAAATTTTCGTGCAATGATATTAAGATAAAAGCTTGGATTCGGTTTAAAGAATTCATAAAAATATACGTGTAATGGTTGATATAAAGGATACGCTTCCGTTAATGCCGATGTTAATTTGAGAAGACGAGAGTCTTTCCGTTGAAAAGTAATCCGTAAGATATCTAAAATCTGTCCTAACGCATAATAATCAAGATGTTTTTTATCGGCTTTCCGATAAAGTGAAGCATCAATATTTATTTTGTTGTTTTCAATATTACTAAATAGTTCAGGAGGAATACTATCTTTGATCTCTAATCCTTCAGGGCTAAGATTGTCATCGAGAGCTTGCGCCACCATATTGATATTGTATTTTAAGTGATAACGATCAAATGCATTTTGTGTGACAGTGATCGTATTTAAATTAATATTTCTCAATACTAAATTTTTTTCATGTAATTTTTTTACACCTAGAAACAATTGTGCAATCAATTCATTCAAATAAACTTTTTTTTTAAAGCTGGGTTACGAAAAATTTCTTGAATGAATTGAAGAAGCGTTTGTACTTTTTGATTTGATTTTGATTCTAAAGAATCGTCAAGAAATGGAGAATAGGCATGATAATGATGAATCATTTTCATGGAAGGATGATGCTTTGATTCAAGAGGCAACGGGGTCGGGAGAGTCGTGTCTACATTTCCCCATTTATCACTTAAAAATTCATCATCAAGAAGTTTTTGTAGCGAATTAGCTGCATTTTTTAATTCTGGAAATCTTAATCTCATACCAAAACTCCTTCAAAAGTCTTAGTCTTTGATAATTATCCAAAAAAATATTAATTCTTAATATTATACCATAAAAATTTTATTTAAATTTAAAACGATAAAAATTGATTAAGTTCAATTGAATTCTCGATATTACCTTCATATTCAACCAAGCCTAAAAAAGGTGCTTTAATCCATTGTTTTAAGGTTGCAATGTTTTCATCACGCGCCATCATCATGGGATCTACACAATTTGCGATCCAACCGACGATTTCGACATTATCTTCTCGCATTGCTTCAAAGGTAAGTAAGGCATGATTGAGACAACCTAAACGTATCCCAATGATTAATAACACTTTCAATTCTGCATTTTTGACAAAATCCGCCATCGTTTCATGATCATTTAAAGGAACACGCCAACCACCTACGCCTTCAATTAAACAAATATCAGCAGGGTATTGAATAGCATATTGAATTTTTTGTTTGATATCGTGTGCAGTGATTTCACGATTGGCATCCAGAGCTGCAATATTTGGCGAAATAGCAGGCTCGAATGCAAAAGGATTAATCTGATGATAATGCAATTGTATGCTCGATGCTTGTTGCAATATTAAAGCATCAGCATTTTGTAATTGTCCATTTTTACGATGACAACCTGTAGCCACGGGTTTTAAACCGAGCGTTGAGTAACGATTTTTTTTGAAAGTATTTAATATTCCTGCAGTAACATAAGTTTTTCCAATATCCGTATCCGTTCCTGCAACAAATAATTTAATTGACATAAGAAGACTCTAAAACAAAATAACCAATATGGTACGTTAAGGTAGTCGAATCATGAGATGGATTCAACAATAATTTTTTTAAAAAAGGATTACATTGTAATCCAGAAAAATTTTGAGAAACATAATTTGCGCCCGTTTTTTTAATAGATTGTAATGCTGTTAACATGGACGGAAATGTTAAAATGATATTTTCTGTTTCATGATGTAATACTTTAAATTGATTTATTATCGTATTTTTCTCTACAAATTGCTGTACTCGTACATGGGGTTTTAATTCAATAAAAGTTCCTTGCATTGGAATAGAAAAAACGAGCTTGCCGTTTTTTTTCAACAATGAAAGTAATCTTTTTATCGTCAAGAAAATATTTTCACTCCAATGTAGCGACATGTTGGAATAAATGAGATCGAATGTCATATTTGGTTCAAAGGTATCAAAATGACTTTCTATAAATTGAATATTGAATGGTTGTAATCTTTTTTTGGCAATGCTTAATGAATTTTCTGAAATGTCTAAGGCATGAAAAGTGTGATAAGTTAAATGTGTGGCTAATACTTTTGTCATTAAGCCAGTTCCACAACCGATATCGATAATATTTTCGTGTGAAAAAGCATTTTCTCGAATGAGTGAAAATAATTTATTTCCAGTGGATTCTTGCAAAATAGCATTGTCGTCATAGGAACTTGCCGCTTTGTTGAAATATTTTTTTAGCATGTTATCAATGCATCTAATAGTCGCAATATATTTTCTTCAGTATGCGCGTAGTTTAGTGAGATTTTGATTCGTGCGGTTGGCACCGTCGGCGGACGAATACAAGAAACAAGAAAACCTTTTTGTAATAATTCTTGCTGCACAGTTAATGCTTTTTGATTCGAGCTAATTGAAATGCATTTAATGGGTGTTTCGGACGTGGAACTAATAGATAAATGCCGCGCTGTTGCCTCGCGTATAAAAAATTGAATAAGATGTTTTAGTTTTTCTATGCGATCATTTTCATCCTGCAAAATTTGTAAAGATGCAAGAGTTGCGGCTGCAATTGCTGGCGGAAGCGCAGTCGTATAACAATAAGTTCGCGCGAATTGTATCAGCGATTCGATCACTTCATTTTTTGAAAGCACAATGGCCCCCATACTACCAAATGCTTTGCCGAGAGGAATGGATAGGCAATCGAGATTTTTTATATTATCCGTAAAACCAATGCCATGCGCATGATCGACAATAGAAAATGCGCGATATTTTAAGGCTAATTCTCGAAACAAGGTAATATCTGTAATATCACCTTCCATGCTGAATACACTTTCTGTAACCAAAAATAAAGGGTGATCCGTATATTTTTGTAATAATGTTTCGGCGTGATTAAAGTCTTGATGACGAAACCGACGCATGGCACCTTTCGCTAATTGCATGCCATCAATGAGTGACGCATGGGAATATTTATCAGCGATAAAAATACTATTGAGCGGTGCCAAAGCAGTAAAAATACCTAAGTTGGCGTGATAACCGGAGTTAAAAAGCAACGCCTTTTCATAACCAAAATATTCCGCGAAGGCTTCTTCTAATTGATAATGTGGTTTGAAATATCCCGAAATTAATTGCGAAGAGCCACTCCCTAAACCATATTCTGATGCGCCTTTCATGAAAGCATCTTTGACTTTTGGATGCGTACTTAAATTAAAGTAATCGTTGCTGCTAAAATTAATAACGAGTTTGCCATTGACGCGCGCGGAAGCATTTTCTCGTTCATCCATTCGTAGACGAGTACGCTTCCTTGTTGCGAGTTCATACTGCTGTAGGCGATTGCGTAGATTCTGCAACATAAGTTTGCGTTTTAATACCTAATTTTTGTAATAAAATGGCATCCGCTTCATTTTTTGGATTGGGTGTCGTTAATAAAACTTCACCTGAAAAAATAGAATTAGCACCTGCCATAAAACATAATGCATGCATCTCTTCAGACATCGTGTCACGACCTGCGGATAAACGCACATAGGATGTTGGCATCATGATGCGCGCGACCGCAATCATGCGGATGAATTCTATATTGTCTATTTGCGGAGTTTTCTCAAGTGGCGTACCTTTAATCGGTAACAGTCGATTGATGGGAACGCTTAACGGCGGTTCAGGTAAATTAGCCAACTGCAAAAGTAAATTGATGCGGTCTTCGCGCGTTTCACCCATACCAATAATGCCGCCGCAACAGGCATTAATCCCAGCATTTCTGACATTTTCTAACGTTTGTAAACGATCTTCGTAAGTGCGCGTCGTAATAATTTTTTTATAAAATTCAGGCGAGCTATCTAAGTTATGATTATAAAAATCTAATCCTGCTTCTTTTAAGTCTTTAGTTTCTTGTTCATTCAGCATGCCTAAGGTCACACAAGTTTCGAGACCTAAGTCTTTGACGGCGCGAATCATTTTTAATACTTTTGGGAATTCTTTTTTTGGGGGACTGCGCCATGCGGCACCCATACAAAAACGGGTTGAGCCATTTTTTTTGGCCTCCATTGCGGCGTTCAACACTTTATCGACGTCGTATAAGCTCTCTTTTTCGACCCCGGTTTCATAATGCGCGCTTTGAGGACAATAAGCGCAATCTTCAGGGCAAGTGCCCGTTTTAATACTTAAAAGCGTACTTAATTGCACTTCATTGGGTTTAAAATGTTGTCGGTGAATCGTTTGTGCTTTAAATAAAAGGTCTAAAAAAGGCGTATCAAATAAAGCAGCGACATCGGTATAAGTCCACATAATCCATTCTTTTTCGTTGAGATGGTGCAGAATATATGTTAACTTTTGCCACCAGTCAACCGTCAAATAAAAAAAGGTTTACTAGTATGGAAAGTCTTCACACCCGTGATCACCGTGTTTTATGGCATCCTTGTTCACAGATGAAAGATTATGAACAATTTAAGCCGCTTGAAGTCCTGCGTGCATCAGGTCCCTATATTTATTTGAAGGATGGGACGAAAATCATTGATGCCATTTCCAGTTGGTGGTGCAAAACGTTAGGCCATCAGCATTCTCGTTTAAAAAAGGCTTTGTCACAGCAGTTAGAACTATTTGAGCATGTCATTTTAGCCAATACGAGCAATGAGTTAATTGTAACGCTTTCTGAAAAGTTATTATCGAAGGTGCCGCATTGCCATAAAGTATTTTATGCAAGTGATGGCTCATCCGCGCTTGAAATCGCGATGAAAATGAGTTTGCATGCAAGAACACTATTGGGAGAAAGCCACAAAAATAAATTTATCGCTCTGCAAAATGCTTATCATGGAGAAACTTTAGCAACCATGAGTGTCAGTGATTTAGGCATTTATCGCGGTGCTTATGAATCATTATTGTTTGATACGCATTTTATTCAACATATCCCTTATGTGAATAGCACAGATGATCCATTGTGGGAAAACTGTGAAAATGTTTGGAAAATTATCGAAAAATCGTTAGAACCGTTAGTTGAAAATGCAACGGCAATTGTATTCGAGCCTATCTTACAAGCTGCCGGTGGGATGTTAATTTATAGCAAAGATTTTCTAAAACGTTTGTGTGATTTCGCCAAAAAACACCGCATTCACATCATTGCAGATGAAGTCATGACGGGATTTGGACGTACCGGAAAAATGTTTGCCGTTGAGCATGCTAATATCGCGCCTGATTTTATTTGTGTTGCAAAAGGCTTAACGGCAGGATTTTTACCCATGAGCGCGGTGATGACGCACGACCAAATTTATCATTTATTTTATGATGATTATGCGAAAGGTCGATCATTTTTACATTCTCATACCCATTCTGGAAATGCACTAGCTGCATCAGTTGCAATCGAAGTGCTTAATATTTTCGCTGAAGAAAAAATTGTAGAAAATACGCAGTACTTGCATGTCATGATGCGAGATGCTTTTCGAGATATTGAACATTCCACTCAAAAAATCAAAAATGTCAGAAGCATTGGTGCAATGGTTGCCGCGGATTTATGTTGTGATAGCAGCATCCGAATGGGATATCAAGTGTACCTTGAGGCAGTCAAATTAGGCGCTTTGCTTCGCCCGGTTGGAAATACGATTTATTGGGTGCCCCCTTTGAATGTGACGGAAGATGTTATAGAAGATTTAAGAAATATTACTGAAAAAGCGATAGGAAAGGCTTTTTACTAATAAACTATTTCACAATCCCGTCGTCCCGCGAACAAGTCGCGGGACGACGGGGTTTCTGGCGTGACAAGGTTAAGATTGCATTCTCAATTATCTTTTATTATATTTGCAAGGGGTTCAAGGATAGCCCGAAGTCATTTCACGGAGGAGTTTTACATGCTTTCAAATTCAGAAAATAAATCATCAGAAACTGAAGAATCTAAAAAAATCCAAAGTTATTACGAACAATATTCAGAGAGTGCCTATCATTTTTTTTCCTCCTTTTTGTATGCAAGATTACCCAAAATTAAAAGTTATCTCAGCATGCCTGAAATGAAAAGTAGCGATCCTTTTCTCGGACAAGCTTCACTTGCGTGCCGCCATGATGGTACAGGTATACATCATATTGTTGCAAATGCCGCAAAACTTGCATTATCTAAAGAAGAATATGGTGGCGCATGTTATTGGTATTTCGGCCCGGAAAACACGAAATACAGCAGATTTGCCATGCTAATGATCGATCCTAACGACATTGAATGGTTATTCAAGTCTAAAGTCATTGATAATTTTGATGCCGTCGGCTCATTTGATAAATTTTTAGGGAATAATAATATTTTTTCATTAAAACTCGGTTCTAAGGAGTGGAGGGACGAACGCAATCGTCATTTACAAGTGTTGGATGACAAAGTCATTGGCAAAGATTTACCTGACATGAAAAAAGTGTGGGATGATTACCTTGAAAAAATGGAATTTGATGATGGAAAAGCCACGATCTCTAATCTCGAGAAATTCGCTTCGGATTATACGCTTGATGTCGTTGCGAAAACAAAATTGGGTGTAAATCTTCTTTCTGAAGAAACAAAAAATGAAATTTCCGATGTCATCACTAAAATAAGTATTAAATTGGCAGATCAAACTGAAAGTTTCATGAAAAGTATTTTACCTTTTTTAGATTATTTTCCATTTCATTATTTTTTTAATCAAGAATTTAAAAAATTAATGAAGATGGGCGATGAAATTTTAAAAAATCAAGTCATTAAGCCAAATAGAGAAACCATTTTAACGCAAGATAATTTTATTACAAAGGGACGAGATAGAACTAAAATTGATTTTGATTCGTCTGATATTATCAATCAATTTAAAGAATTTTTAGTCGTAGGCCATGAAACGACAGCAAAATTATTATTGTTTACATTGATGCTATTGTCAGATGAAAAACATATTTCAATACTCGAAAAATTACGTGCAGAAATTCGAGAATTTAAAAATGGCGATCCGCGAGAATTTGCGAAAGAAGATTTCGATCAAATGACTTTTTTAAATGCTATATTGCATGAAACTCTGCGACTTTATCCGCCGGTACCCATCATGGTAAATAATATCGACATTCCTTGTCGATTTCGCGATATTGAACTTCAAAAAGGGGATTTGGTTTTCATTTCACAACGCCAAACGCATCGCTACAAACCAGCATGGGGTAATGATGCTGAAGAATTTAATCCTTCACGTTTTATTGATGATAATGGAAAGATTAAAGAGTTTAAAGATTACATGTACTTTCCTTTTGGTTTTTATCCACGTCGATGTATAGGGCAAAAATTTGCGATGCTAGAAGTAAAGCAATTAGTTTCGATTATTGCGACAGAGTACGACATTGCCCTCGCGAAAGAAATGCATCATCCATTTCCCGTTGAATCTACCTTTACCATGAAGGTTATGCTAGAAAATATTCCGTTATATTTTTCAAAAAGAGAAAATATGAATTCAACATTTTCTATGCCGCATTCCATGGTGTAATTCTTTATCCCGGAAAACTTTTTCTGTTCGTCCGGGAAGTTTAAATAAAACCCGTGATTTGCACGAGCTCTTTATTATGTAACGCTTCATCGATAGGCCCAAACCATTGTACTTTGCCTGCTTTCATGACGAGAATTTTATTGCATATTTTTTTAAGGATCGCTGGAGAATGCGAAGCCAACAACACAATGCTAGATTTATTGATGAGTTGAGAGAGTCTGTCCTGTGCTCGATTAAAAAAATCTTTATCTCCCACCCCAATGACTTCGTCCATTAATAAAATTTCTGGTTGAATGGAGGTTGCAACGGCGAAAGCAAGACGCATTTGCATACCTTGAGAGTAAGTTCGGATAGGTACATATAAAAAATCACCGAGCTCAGTAAACTCTGCGATTTCCTTTATTTTTGAGTTAATTTCTTTTTTCGTGAGTCCAAGCAATAATCCACGAATGAAAATATTTTCATACCCCGTCGATTCTGGATCGATTCCTAACATGACATTTAGTAGAGAAGAGATTTTTCCATCATAATAAATGGTGCCATGGGTAGGTTCATAAATATTAGATAACACGCGCAATAATGTACTTTTTCCAGCACCATTGTGTCCTACGATACCGACACGATCACCTTCTTCTATTTTTAAAGATACTTGATCGAGTGCGCGAACGACAACGCATTGGCTATTGCTGCTTAGTTTTCCACCTGTCGTAAATCGGATGAGATTTTTTTTAAGTGAGCGAGTATTTAAATTATAAATGGGAAAATCAACGGAAACAGAATCTAAAATGATTGAGCTCATGATAAAAACCTCATAACCAATATGCTATTCGTGCTCGAAAACGCGCGAATACAATAAAGGCGAGAGTTGCGTTTATTATTGTTAGAATAAAAGTACTGACTATCGCATAAGTGGAAGGGGGCATGCCAATCAACGGATTACGTACCATTTCTAGAAATTGTGCAAATGGATTCAAGTAAATAGCAAATTGATATTTTTCCGGAAGAATGGCGGGAGACCAAATAATGGGAGTAAGGAAAAAGGCGACTTGAATGAGGCTCGTGACAACCTGTCCTATATCTCGAAAACGGGTTCCGAAAATGGCAAGCAAGGTACTAATAAAAATAATATTTAATAATAGTAATGAAACGCCATATAAGCTGATGAGAGTATAAAAATTTACGTTGATGTGAAAAATCAAAATAATGGGAATGAAAATCACAATATTATGTAAAAAAATAATAAAGTTTCGAGAAACCGTCCTTAATATAAAAGCGGAAAAAGGGAGTTTCATTTGTTTTAAAAAATTTTCACCTTCAAAATAAATATTGGATCCTTCTGTCAGTGATATAGCAATAAAACCCCACGTCAGCATGCCAGCAGCAAAAAAGGGAAAATAATTATGCAGATGCATTCTAAAAAGGGTGCCATATAATAGGCCGGTCAAACCAATGGTAATGCCCATACTGAGCGTGATCCAAAAAGGACCTAATGCAGAACGACGATAACGTAAGCGGATATCCTGCCAAGCAAGCTGCAGCCAAATCCTAAAGCTTTTGAGACCTTTGCCAATGTCTTGTAAAGCAAGCATGCAACGAAGGCTAAGCGTATGATTTTCTTGGGAAACTATAACTTGCATATACGCGCTAATTTTATTCAAAATAATACAAATGATCATTAACATAACATATTATTTAATAAAAATCAGCTGTTCCCGCTAACTTTTCGCGATGGGGTGTTCTTCTAAAAGGAAGCAGTTCCCGCGCTCTTAGCGGGAATTGCTGAATAAAAATGACTATTGGTATCTAAGATATTATACTCTACGCTAAAATTTAGCCTTTTATTGGTCATTATTATGAAAAAAATATTCTTAATTTTATTATTATTAACGTCCTTTACCGCAGAAGCCGCTCAACAAGATTCTTCATTGGTTCAGCCTCCTAGCGTGAATCCGGTACAAAAAGTACAAGTGAATGTTTTGCACATGACGCAACTTGGGACAACCTATTATACGGATATATCTCCTAATGATTGTCCTACCGGGAGTTCTTTAGTTTGGTATAAATATTTTCCTTTAGATATCTCTGGGACGAAAGGAGTTAATTTCGCCCATGTCGCTGGTAAAATGTCCAGTGGTGTTTTTGCTTATGTTTGTCGAGAAACTTTCTATGAATCAGAACCTTATTATCAATCCTTAAAAGCGGCGACATGGGCTAATCCATGGGTTCCTTGTGAGGGCGGTGCCAATGCGGCCAATACACGTTGTTCTACCTTATTGCAAAAACCTCCCTTTGTGCTATTTATTTTCAAAGTCCCTGCCAGTGCTGCGATGAAATCTTGGAATGAGTTTGTCACTTTTCGAGATGCGTCGGTTTTTTTTAATAGCAATAGAGTTGGTCAAGCTTTTAACAATGATAATATCGATGTAAGAAATGGTCCGCTTTACTTTAGTTGGTATTTAACTTCCCCTAATACTAAAAGTACTGTTTATTGGTATTTCCAGGGTGATAATGCCCCGCCTACGTACGGCCAAGATACATCATCCGCAAGGGGTGACGATAATAGATGGGGTTATTATCGATGCTCTGGAGGGGCGCCTGGTACTATTTTTCCTTTTAGTATCGAAATATCTCCTATTATGGCTGGGCAAACCTGCACAGTAACTTGTAAAGGAGATTGGACTTATGATCCTAAAGTTGGTGGACAACATACATGGTGGAGCCAATATGATGAGGTAACATGCAAGGATTGAGATTTAACTTTTCTTTGTTGGATGGGATATGAAATATTTATTTTTAGTGCTTTTATTCATTTCTTTTCAAGTTAAAGCTGCAGGTTCAACCAACATTAAACCTATCGATGTGGCTCCTTTAAAAAGAGTCACAGTGAATGTGCTTCATGTGACCCAGCAAACTTCAACGACTTGGTACAATGAGGTTACTCATAATGATTGCCCTAATGGAAGTCCAGAAGTATGGTATAAATTTTTTCCTATCAATGCTCCCTTTACTTCGATGGGAGTTAATTTCTCCCATACGCCTAGTAAATCAGTGAACGGTATTTTTGCATTTGTGTGCCAAGAAACATTTTGGGAATCTGATGATTATTACAAAGATTTAAAAGCTGCCACTTTGGCAAATCCTATGGTGACATGTCAAGGAACATCTAGGAGTGAAAAATGTTCTACTGTATTAGAAAGACCACCTTTCATATTATTTATTTTTAAAGTTCCAGCAACTGCCGCAGTAAGGTCGAATCAGCAATTTGTTACCTTTCGAGATGCGACCATTTATTTTAATGGTACTAAGATCGGTGATGCTTATAACAATTACAATTTTAATGTGCAAGAAGGAGCGCTTTTTTATACTTACGAATGGAATCCAGCTAATCTTCCTTCCAATGTTAATTGGTATATGCAAGGTGAAAACTTTAATGGCCAAGATACTTCATCTGCAAGGAATGACAGTGGCAATTATGGTTATTTTCGATGTTCTAATGGGACGCCTCCTGCTGTCACGCCTTTCAGTATCGCAATGGTGCCCATCTTGGCTGGGCAAACTTGCACGGTGAGTTGTAAAGGAGATTGGGACTATAATAACCCAAAAATAAATGGCATAGCTACGTGGTGGAGTCGATACGATTCGGTTACTTGTGCGGATTAATAAATAATTCAAAGACAATGTCATTCCCGCGAAGGCGGGAATCTATTCATAATGGATTCCCGCCTTCGCGGGAATGACAGAGCTTTTCCTACCCCACCTCAAATTTAATCCCCTGCGCCAAAGGCAACGCCTGGCTCCAATTAATGGTGCTAGTTTGTCTTCTCATGTAAGCTTTCCAGGAGTCAGAACCGGCTTCCCGACCGCCGCCAGTATCTTTTTCCCCACCAAAAGCGCCGCCAATTTCAGCTCCAGATGTGCCGAGGTTCACGTTGGCGATACCGCAATCGCTGCCGCGTGCGGATAAAAAGGTTTCCGCAATTTGAATGTTTTGCGTAAAAATAGCCGATGAAAGACCATGCGCCGAGTGATTTTGCATGGCGATGGCGTCTTCGAGATTTTTATATTTCATGACGTATAGAATCGGTCCGAAAGTTTCTTCTTGGACGATCGGCCATTCATTTTTTGCGGAAACGAGAGCGGGTGTAACATAAAAACCTTTTCCACTAATCGCTTTGCCGCCAAATAAAATTTCGCCACCCGCTTTTTTAACTTGATCAATGGTATGTAAAAATTGTTTGACCGCGGCTTCATCAATGAGTGGGCCCATCAAGTTTTTTTCATCTAAGGGATCGCCAATCGTGACTTTTTTATAGGCCGCGATTAAAGCCGTAATCAATTTTTCATAAATGCTTTCATGTACGATCAAACGTCTGGTAGTTGTGCAACGTTGTCCCGCCGTTCCCACTGCGCCAAAAGTAATGGCTGGCACGGCTAATTTTAAATTCGCGGTTTCATCCACAATAATCGCATTGTTGCCGCTCAATTCGAGCAGTGCACGCCCCAGGCGTTTTGCAACGACTTCATTTACCATGCGACCCACCACGGTTGAGCCAGTAAAAGAAATCAGTGGAACGCGTGTGTCTGCCACAAATTTTTTAACAAGATCATTATCGTCTGTGATGAACAGCGACAAAATGCCGGGATAACCCTCTTTTTTCATCACTTCATTACAAATATGTTGAACGGCAACCGCGCACAAAGGCGTTTTAGGCGAAGGTTTCCAGATGACCGTATTGCCAGCAATCGCTGCAACAAAAGCATTCCACGCCCAGACAGCCACCGGAAAATTAAAAGCGCTAATGACACCAATCACACCGAGCGGTTGCCATTGTTCATACATGCGATGTTCTGCACGTTCAGAATGCATCGTTTTACCGTACAACATCCGCGCTTGACCCACAGCAAGATCTGCCATATCAATCATTTCTTGAACCTCGCCTAAACCTTCTTGGCGAGATTTTCCCATTTCAAGAGATACTAAAAACCCGAGTGATTCTTTATTTTTACGTAATGCCTCTCCTAACAAACGCACTAATTCACCGCGTTTGGGGGCGGGTACATTTCGCCAGGTCTGAAAAGCTTTTTCAGCGTCTTTAATAATTTTTTCATAATCGGAGGCATTTCCTCGATATACCGACGCAATTGGTTCGCCGGTCGTCGGGTTGTAAGAAATAATTTCTCCGTCCGCTGTATTTGTCGACCAATGATCTGCACCGGAACACGATGCAGAATTTTTATTTTCTAATTTTAATGAAGAGAGAATGTTATGCATAATATTGTCCAAAACGATTGCTCGTAATATCTTTTAAAGAAAATTGTTCTTGTTTTACTAGACCTTTAAATTTTCCTTTTTGGCTCACTATTAAATCCAATATCGCACAAACTTCAGAGGCTGTTGTTAATTGAATGGCAGACCAGTTTTGTCCATTAATTTTTTTGGGATAGAATTTTTTTACGTAATTTTCTTCAGATAAATGTTGATCTTGTTGTCCAGTCACAGAGACATACACGAGTACCACATCTTGGCTGGTCTTTGGAATGGAATTTTCTAAAATGCGTTTTAAGGTATCACGATCATCATTTAATTTGAGATCATTCATTAACAATCGCATTTTTTCACAGTGGCCAGGATATCGAATAGTTTTATAACTAATATTTTTGACTTTGCCATTATAAGAATTTGCAAGACTGCCTATGCCACCCGACGTGTTAAAAGCTTCATAAGTCAGGCCGTCGATTTTAATTTCTTCTAAATCCTCAAGTGGAAGGGTATGCACCTCTTTGCCATTGATAACGGCTTGGCAAAGATTGCCATATTCGTTAATTAAACCATCTGTCGACCATGTTAAAGAATATTGTAATGCATTGCTAATATTGGTGGGCAACGCGCCGACTCGCATTTTAACGCTATCTAAAGCTTGAAAATGTTCCATTAAGTCATTCGCAACCACGCTTATAAAACCGGGCGCCAAACCACACTGTGGGACAAACGCACTGGTGACGTGACTCGCAAGATCAGATACCGTTGATGCGGTGTGTGTATCTTCGGTTAAGTCAAAATAATTTAAATTAAATTCTTTCGCAACTTTCGCGACGGTAATATTACAGTAATAAGGTAAACTCGAAACGATGGTTTCCATCGGATTTTTTTGCAAAAAAGCGGAAAGGTCACCATTGTTGAGTGCATCCAATGCGACTAAATTTAAATTCATCGTATTTTCACGAATACGCTTGAGATGTGCGGCGTCAATGTTGATATCCGCGAGATGTACCTCGTAATCTTTAGAGTTTGCGAGAAGAACAGAAATTAGAGATCCAATTTTACCTGCGCCAATGACAAGAACACGATGCATATCCATATCCTTAATTTTTTAAATAAAGGATAGCATCTTACGCCATTCAAATTTATAGTGCAATTTGCAAAATAAATAAAAGAAACATGATGAGGTATCCGCGCATTCCCGGTTGATGCAAATAAAGTTGCGCGCCAATGATGATGACAATCCCTAATCGTTGTAATGCATGATTTGGATCGGGATGAATGCTCGCATAAAACAAATAATAAAAAATCCCCAATAATACAAAAGCACATAATGCACGATTGCTTCCTCGAATAGATTTTGCCGAAATAGTCTTGTTGTTTTTTTTATATAAACCAACGAGACCGCCGCTATATGGACCACCATAAAAAATGGTTTTTATATTTGCGTATGTTTTTACGGGCAATTGAATACTATAACGCAATAAATTTTTTAATTGATCGCATTCGTGTTTCGACATACAACTTGCGATAACTAAGCTATTTTCTTTAAGAATGTTGGTGAAATTCGCAAAAGATTCACGAAATAATGCGACACGTTTTAATTTTTTAATACCCAACTGACCTAAAATGAGTGGTAACGTCATGGTTTCTGGATGTTCGAAATAAATTAAATCAAATTGCTGAGAAGCATTTAGTAAAAAAGTATTGATATCTGTATTCTGAATAGTGAAATTTTTTTCTGTATAGTGTTCACAAAAAAAATCTGTCGCCGTTTTGTCAGGTTCGACAAGTGTATAATGTATGTTTGAAGAGGTCAGAAGTTTTCGTAAAGACCTTTCGCTTGGAAAACTGCCCGCGCCAATAATCAATATGTCGTGAATCCAGTCATTTTTTTCAGGAATTAATTTCTGTAACAATAAATCCGCTTTTTTTTCGATTTTTTGATGATATTTTAAAAGTTTCGACATGCTTACCTAAATAAAATAAATACCTGACGCTGATGCGATCATCGTGTCTTCTTCGTTGAATAATTCCATGCGAGTGACTGTAATTTTATTTCCCGTGCGAAGAACGGACGATTTCGCTATAAATTCCTCACCTTTTCCAGGTCGAAGATAATCAATATTCAAATGTATCGTACTTGCTTTGCTTAATTCTGCTTCTAAGTTTTCCAGCGGAAGTCCATCGTGTTTTTTGATAAAGGCCAAAAGTGCCGCCGCCCCTCCTGCCATATCTAAAACCGATGAAATCACGCCACCATGCAAAATTCCCTGAATGAAATTTCCAATTAAATTATCCTGCATTTTAAAACGCAAAATGATTTCATCACTTTCTGTAAAGAATGAGATACCGAGTAATTGATTAAATGGCACAGCAGAAAAAGCTTCCATGAGGATTTTTGCGTGGTTCATGCTATTCCCTTTTTATCAATCAGGCTTAGGTGTTTTTATTCGATCAAAAGGCGTTGGTGCTTTCCATTCGCTTTCGTTTTGTTTTTGAATTTCACCAAATTCATCGATAGGTTGATTGGGCGAATTCAGTTTTGCTGCTACGGTTAATTTGATTGCATCGTTCAATGCTTCTATCACATGCGGTGAAGGTTCTGTTTTTGAAAGTGTTGTCGAATGCGTGCCTGTTTCTGGATTCATTGAATAAGTGCTAATATTTGCTTTATCTTTATCGGATAAATATTCAAAAACAGGTTTTAAAGTAAATTTTTCTTTTGAATGTTTTAAAACCGTATAAAGATTGTGAAGCGCATGGACGCCTTCTGCGCCTTTGTTCGGATCAGACGCAAGACCCACGGATTCTTTTACTTCTTTTTTCAGTTTAAGTTGAAGATCTTTATCATCACCACAAATTTCATCGATCAATTCATCACATTTTTTTTGCATGGATTTAATCGGATTGGGTTTCAATTTCATCTGGGGATCCATGTGTAGTTCTAATTGTTTCCCCGTCAAATACTCGATGAGCGGTTGCAATGTCGACACAGATTGATAGACGAGTTCTGATTTATTCTGCGCCAAGGCATAAAAATCTTGCTCAATAGACATGAGGATATTATTAAATTTTTGCGGATCATTTTTTAAGCCAGGTTCCCATTCTAAAAGTAATGCGCTAATGACTGCTCGTAGTTCTTTATTATCGACGGGTTGTTTTGTTGGATTTGCCATACTGATGCCTCTCAATCACCTCTCAATGCTGATCCCCATATTATATGCTATATTTCGTCCCACTGTCTGGACTTTCTCTTATGGCTATTGAATCTTTTGTAACACTCAAAATTGCGGTTCCTCGCCCAATTCGTCATTATTTTGACTATTTGCCGCCCGTTCAAGGCCCATGGCGGCATTTGCAACCAGGGTACAGGGTAAGAGTATCATTCGGTCGCCGTGAGGAAATTGGCTTTTTTATGGGTTTTAATGAAAATCCGAATTTCTCGGCTGAAGCGTTAAAACCAGTGTTGGAAGTGCTTGATAATCAATTGATTTTTGACGGACACGTTTTTTTGTTATGTGAAAAAGCGGCGGACTATTATCATTTTCCACTGGGTGAAATTTTGCATCATGCGCTTCCAAAAAAATTGCGGGAAGGAAAATCCTTAGAGAAAACTAAATTTGCAAAAATTAATAAATCGACAACGACCAAAGAAGACCATTTGAGCTTAAATGAAAGTCAGAAAAATGCGATCGCGGCTATCCAGCGAGCTTCATCTTTTCAGGTATTTTTATTAAATGGGGTGACGGGAAGTGGCAAAACAGAAGTCTATTTACAGGTCATCAAAAAGATAATTCTTGAAGGAAAACAAGTATTGGTACTTGTGCCCGAAATTGGATTGACGCCTCAAACTCTCACGCGTTTTGCAGAGCGTTTTTCTGAATTGAGCGTTGTGTTGCATTCGGGATTAACAGAAAAACAACGTTTACACACCTGGTGTTTAAGTCGATCCGGGGAAGCGAAAATTGTGATTGGTACGCGTTCCTCTATTTTTTTACCTTTTCAAAATTTAGGATTAATTATTATTGATGAGGAACACGATCTTTCATTCAAACAACAGGAAGGCTTTCGTTATCATGCGCGTGATCTTGCAATTTTACGCGCACATTTTCAGAAAATTCCCATTGTCCTCGGAAGCGCCACTCCTTCGCTTGATACTTTATTTAAAGCCGAAATGGGAAAATTTTCCCCACTATTTTTACCTCATCGTGCAGGAAATGCAGAATTACCAGCATGTAAAGTGATTGATATTCGCAATCAGTTTTTAGAAGAAGGCGTATCCAATGCATTGTTAAGCGAAATAAAAAATCACTTGAATGCAAACAATCAAGTGATGTTATTTTTAAATCGTCGAGGATACGCACCACTCATCATATGTCATGCATGTGGATGGATGGTGAATTGTCGTCGTTGCGAGAAGCGAATGACATATCATGATTTTTCGAAACGCATGCATTGCCATCATTGTGATTATCAAAAAATATTACCTAAGCAATGTGAATCATGCGGAGAAAAAAAATTACAAAGTATCGGACAAGGCACGGAACAATTAGAGCAAGTGTTGCAAAAACATTTTCCTTCTGCGTCAGTTGTGCGAATCGATCGTGATACCACAAAGCGTAAAAACGCAATGGAAACTATTTTAAATGATATTCAATCCGGTAAGCATCACATTTTGATTGGTACACAAATGTTAGCGAAGGGACATCATTTTCCTAATGTGACACTCGTCGGTATTATTGATGCAGATGGTGGCTTTTTTAGTAGTGATTTTCGCGCACTGGAGAGAATGGGGCAGTTAGTTTTGCAAGTGGCAGGTCGTGCTGGACGTCACGAAAAAAAGGGAACGGTGATGATTCAAACGCATCATCCTGATCATCCCTTGTTGCATCAATTATTAAAAGAAAGTTATAAAGTTTTTGCTGACACTTTATTAATAGAACGAAAATTGGCGGGATTACCTCCTTTTTCATTTTTTGCGTTGTTTCGTGCCGATGCTTATCAAACTGAAATTGCGCTCGCGTTTTTGCAGAAGATAAAAGAAATTTCTGTTTCTAACCAAAAAGTATTTTTATTAGGGCCGATCCCAGCGCCTATGCCAAAGCGTGCGGGACGATATCGTGCACAATTATTAATTCAAGCGGAGACACGTCCGTTATTGCAAAACTTTTTAAAAAAACTCCTTCCTGAAATTGAAAAAATCTCACTCAAAACCAAGGTCCGCTGGTCGTTGGATGTGGATCCGTTGGAGATGTTTTGAATAGAACAATCTTGTCATTCCCGCGAAGGCGGGAATCCATTTTGGGATAGATTCCCGCCTTCGCGGGAATGACATTTAGATTATACATTGACCTACGCGAAAACTTTGATATACTGCCCACTCAAAATTTGCCGGGATGGCGGAACTGGTAGACGCGCCGGACTCAAAATCCGGTGGTGGCGACACCGTGTCGGTTCGACTCCGACTCTCGGTAATTTTTATCATTTTTCTATTCTTCAAATTTTCTTGGTTAAGTGGTGGCTGTTGCGAAATGCTCCGTCATGTCATGCCAGCATGTTTTTAGCTGGCATCCAAGAGGCTTTGCTACAGCAACTTAGTATAATGGGCTTTTAAGATTGCCCAAAGATGGGCTTTTTTATTGTAGAATCTTGACGGTCAAGGTCCCGGTGGCACAGATGGATAGCGCAGCCCCCTCCTAAGGGGCAGGTCGGAGGTTCGAATCCTCTCCGGGACGCTTTGAAAAATAAGGGAATTCTTAAATATAAGCTTTTTGAGACTTGAAATTTTTTACTTTGGGTGACCATCTGGGTGACCATTTTTAATAAATGAACTTCACTTGAGAATGAGTTAATTGGCCCCATCTAATCAAAACAATAATTATAGGGTGCTGTTTTATGAGCGACTGGTTTTTATCAGGATTGAGTTGGTTGTTATCCTCAGTGGTAGGCGGGCTAATAACTTATTTGTTTATGAAACATCGTGATGAATCTACGGAAAGAAAAAAAATAAGAAACGAGTTAGTGGCAACTAGTCAGCTTGTTTGTTTTTATCTTGCTATGCAACAATCAGAACTTGGTGGCCTATTAAAAAACATTGAATATCGACAATCTCAACTTAATAATATAAAAGCTAACGAAACCCGCAGTAGAGATAGCATAGTTGCGGTATTGCAAGATTTTTCTCTTTATCAACAACTCAATATTAATATTGAAAAAATTAGCGAGGTCATATTATTTTCTGGCAATAATGAGCGGGGCATTGTTGAAGTATTGCAAAGTATTTTTATTAGCAATAAGAAATATTTTAAAATTCTTAGCACTTTGGAACGATTTAATGAAGTAAAGCGGTTAAGAGAAAAGGAAGCTGCTGATGTGAATGTTATTAGGGCTAATTTATTGTCATTTTCTGAAATAAACTTTCCTGAATACATTAAAGAAATCGAGCAAAATTTTGAATTTATTTCAAAGTCATTAGAGTCATTTAAAGCTACTATGAAAGATAAATTTAATATAATTATTAATTTATCTGTTGGGCCAGTTGTACAATTGAATTGATATATTAAACGTATAATTGTGATGTTCTTTTTTAAATGTATGCGTGATAATTGAGAAGTGATAATAAATGGAAATTAAATTTACAAATGTATAAAATTATTTGATTGGAGTTAAAGTTACAGTCGCTATTCTAGCTAGTCGTTCTTTTACCTTTCTAAATGCCTTTTCGTTTTTATATTCAGGTGAAGGAACAACGATTGCATGAGCTGGGTTTTCGTCTGTCGGGTCAGGTTTTACATCTAATATATAATTAATTTCATTTCTTTCGATAGTTTCATTTCTGATTTCCAATGTTTTTAAAGATACTACGCAATCAGTTTTAGATTTCCGTGACTGTTCAGGGTTATTATTTTTTAATTGTGCTCTATCAACAGAAGGTTGCATATTCCTGTCATTAAATGCAGAAGAGCTAATTTGATATACCCCGTTTTCTAATTTATAGCCGCCATCAGCTAGTCGAACACTTCGATATAATATTTCTTCATCCTCAACGAAGGAATTAGATTGAGATAAGTGCATGTTTGGACTACCGGTTGAGCCAACTAAATAACTCTACATAACAATTTAAATTAAAGTTTTGTATTTCCCCATCTTCCATTTCATTTATTTTATCGTTACTGCTTTTTAAGTATTCAATATAATTTTCTTTTGCTCCAACATACAATGTAATTTTCTTATTATTAATTCCCCACCATTCTAATACTATGTTTCCTTCTGAGTCTGCCGAAATATAAGGGCTGCTCCAATTCATACTAGCATCATAGGACAGGGAAAATATTCGTTTTAGTAAATTTTGGGTGTTATTGATAGCTAATTGACCGGGTTGTTTGGCATTGTAGCCATCCCAATTATTTTGGTAGTTTTTAATATGATTTAATTTTGTTAGACAGGATTCTAGTTCTGATATTTTGCTATTTATATATATTTTATAAATATTTTCATCATTGTTACTACTATGGGATGAGGACAATCCAAAAGTAACCTGCTGATTGAATTCTGTGTTATATGGGCTGTAATTAGCATGAGCTAGTTGGGTCATAAAAAAAGCTCTCTAGTTTTATCAGTTATACATTTTTCAAATAAGGAATTTTTCTGAATTCTTAATGTATCAATTCTTTTCCATACATTATCATCGTTTGGTTGAAGGTATTTAAAATCAAAAATATCTAAATCCAGTAAAATAGATGTATAACCTGCTTGTACTGGTGCAGTAGCAGTTTGATGTATGATAGCTAATCCCCCTTCTTGCTGTGGTATTTGAATCTGTAAAAAAAATCCGGATAGGCTAGCATCGAAGACTTTTGGGCAGATATTGAAATATTCTTCCAAGTCAAAATTTAACGCGGGAATGTCTATCCGATTAATATATCTCACTGCGACACGAGTTACTTTAGTTGGATTTGTTTCTTCAAGAAAAAATTCCCATAATTTTTTTGCTTTTGAGTAAAGGTCTTCCCAGTCTTTATATGTATTTACTATGCTGAATGTAATGCCTGTTTTTTTTAATTGGAGAACGTATTCTTTATTGGAGGAGCTTACTTTTAATCCTGCTGAGGCGCTTGTAAAGCTAGTTCGTTCATTCTGCACATCAACCTGGGCTGTTTTTAAAATTATATTTTCTTTATTTGGGTACTCGTCTTTAATTTTTTCGTGAATATTTTCTAACAGGCCATTAAGGGCGTGATTGGGTTGCACTTGAATGTCAATTAATGCTTCAACTATTGGTGGTTTGTTATAAATTTTCGTCATAGTTAATTCTTTGATTTCGTTAAGAGCCAAGCCGCAATAGATATGATCAGTTTATCTATTTTATTCTAAAATTTAATTTCCCGCCAGTTAGTTACAGAGCTTTTTACAAAAAGCGGATAAAGTTTACTTAAGTGTAGATAAAAGAGGTACTAATTTGGCAGGTTCTATATTTAAGGTGATGGCAATTCTTAATAAGTTTCAAATGGAAATATTTTGCTCACCACGCTCTACCCATGTACGTACGCTCTAAACCAGCTTCAGCAGCAAAGCTTTCCTGAGAATAGCCTTTTTGTTTGCGGGCTTCTCGTATAAGTTTGCCGGTTAGGATATCTTCGGGTCATCCCTTACTTAAGTTAATAATTTCACCCGATAGGTTACGCCTAACAAGCGGCATAGGTATAAAATGATAGATATTTAGTCTAGATTGAGAGACTTAGCTGCGGGGAACAGTGAACCAACTTCAACTTTTAAGGTTTTGGCTATTCTAATTAAATTCAATGCCGCAATGTTGCGTTCGCCTCTTTCGACACTACCCATATAGGTTCTATCTAGCCCTACTTCATAAGCAAAACTCTCCTGTGAGAAGCCCTTTTCTCTTCGGAGCTCCCTTATTTTTTTGCCTAGCTTAATAAGTGCTGGATGTTTTTTACGCATATATGTAGAATATGCGCACTATACTTATAAAACCACGGACTATAAGTATCAAATGGAGGTGCAATCTAAATTAAGACGAGATGATATATGAGATATTTAATAATGTTGTTTTGCATAGCTACTATTAATTGCTATGCGAGCTCTATTCATGAGAAAAACCAAAATTTCCAGGGTGGACCGGTAGTTTGTGCTGGTATAAATGATGATAATAAAACTGAAAGATTAATAATTGGCAACCGTTTCGTAATTAATGGGAAACCATATGAATTTGCAGAACATTGGGAAAATGACGATTTCATGATGATGAGAAGCGAAAAAATAGATGGGCAACCCAAATATTATTTCTATCTGTACGATGTGAAAAAGAATAATAGTTTTCTCTTTATTAAAAACGATAAACATCAAACCTTACGAGGTACCAAATTCATTTGTGTCCCTTACCATGTGCATATTTAATTAAATTAGGCTCTATATGAAAAAATATTTAAGTAAAACAGTTGCGCTTTTACGAGTAAAAACAATTATCTTATTTATATTATTGCTATCAACTTTATCAATTATAATATCGTACATAATTACTGAAAATAATGTAAAAGCTACATTGTCGGTAATGAACGCGATGGGTACGTCGTCATCAAAAACGCATATGCTTTATTGCGAAAGTAAATTTAACACAGTAGTCTTGATTAGGGTTGTGATTGATTTCGATAATCGCACTATCATGGCATATGGCCGCCATCACAAAATGTTTGTGCACCCAAAAACTAATCTACCTTATTTTGTTGCTAATTATTTCGACAATATTATATTAACTAATGCCTATGCCAATGAAAACGGTGTGCCTAGTATTATACAATTCATTTTCAATAATCAATCAAACAAATACACTATAGAGTCTCTGAATGCTATAACAAGTGAAAGACAATGGAAACATAATGTAATATGCAAGTATTGAATACTTACAAAATAAGTTGATTGCAACTAGCCAGTATGTTTGTTTTTATCTTGCTATGCAACAATCAGAGCTTGCCGGTTTGTTAAAAGACATCGAATATCGACAATCGCAACTTAATAATATAAAAGCCCGTGGAATTCAAAGTAGAGACAGTGTAGTCACCACATTGCAAGATTTTTCTCTTAATCAAAATCTCAATATTAATATTGAAAAGATTAGCGAAGTCATATTATTTTCCGGAAATAATGAGCGTGGAATAGTTGAAATGTTACAAAGTATTTTTATTAGCAATAAAAAATATTCAAAAATTCTTGCGACCCTTGAGAGATTCAATGATGTAAAAAGGATAATAGGCAAAGAGACAACTGATGTGAATATTATGAGGGATGATCTATTGGTATTTGCTGAAAACAATTTCCCCCAATACGTAAAAGAAATTGAACAAAATCTCTCATTTATCTCTAAGTCGTTTGAAGCATTCAAGGCTACTATGAAGGAAAAATTTAATATCATTATTAATTTGTCAGTTGGGGAAATTGTACAGTTAAATTAATAGCTCCCCAGCAAAAAAAATTTTAGGCATATGTTAAATATCTGTACTATATTTAGTGAGCTTATTCGCTAAACCTTTATTAAGTAGGTAATGATATGACGTTAATTACCTACTTTAAGGCAGCCATTACCTACTTATTTTATTTCTACTGGGAAGCAAAAATAACCCTCTTTGAAAAAGCTTGTCCCCTTATGCTTTCAAAGGGGAAGGGTCGACGCACGAAGTGTGGCGGGGAGATTTATTTCAGCAATCGTGAACAAATCCCCCCGGCATGTTGAAAAACACATGCCGGCCCCCTTTTGCTAAGTGGGCGTTAGATTTACTTGGCTGTGCACAAAAACCTTCTTTGAAAAAGCTTGTCCCCTTATGCTTTCAAAGGGGAAGGGTCGACGGACGAAGTCCGGCGGGGAGATTTGTTCTCTAATTTCCTTTATTTCTCCATTCAAATTTTTAAAAAACTCACCTAAGGTTAAATTAATGGATAATTACAACAAAAAAAATAAAATTTACTCTCGTTCATTGCGAACTAATCTCACAGATGCAGAGCTTTTATTATGGTCTCGAATAAGACGAAAGCAATTAGGCAATACTCAGTTTTATCGACAAAAACCGCTAGGCAATTACATAGTTGATTTTTATGCTTCTTCAGCAAAATTAGTGATTGAAGCGGACGGAGGTCAACATTTTGAAAAAAATAATACTTTGAAGGACAAAATACGAGATGATTATTTGAAAAATTTGGGATTGAAAGTATTACGTTTTGACAATTTGCAGATATTACAATCGATAGATGAGGTACTCGAAGTCATTTTTGCTGAAATCACAAAGACTTAAATCTCCCCGCCACGCTTCGCGTGTCGACCCTCTTTGTTAAAGAGGGTTATTTGTGCATGGCTAAGTAAATCTAGCGCCCCCTTAGCAAAAGGGGGCCGACATGTGTTTTTCAACATGTCGGGGGGATTTATTAGCTGCTGACAAATTTCCTTAGACAGGCGTAGTGCGTCGACCCTTCCCCTTTGAAAGCATAAGGGGACAAGCTTTTTCAAAGAAGGTTATTTTCACGCCCTTCATCACACGATACTTTTACATCTTCCCCCATCGACTTGCATCATCACACCTGTGATATAGCTCGCGGCATCTGAGACTAAAAAGGTTGCCACTTTCGCGAATTCTTCGGGATCGGCTAATCGATGTAAGGGAATGTCGCTTGCGATACGATCAATTTCTTGTTCAATCGACGTTTGATGTTTTTCAGCATAAAATTGCAATAATTGCTTGCTACGGTCAGTGCCTGTCCAGCCTGGTAAAATAGAATTGACTCGAATATTGTGTGTCGCCAATTCAATAGACAATGCCTTTGTCATGCCTAAGACGGCGGGGCGAAATACATTTGATAAAAACAATCCGGGTATGGGTTGTTTTCCGGAAGTGCTGGTGATTGTTAAAATGCTACCGGCTGAACTTTTTTTCAAAAAAGGAAGTGCCGCGTATATGAGATGCACTGCACTCATTAAGCTGATTTGAAAAGCATTCTGCCAATCGATGAGGGAAATTTCAGTAAAATTTCCGGCTTTAGGGCCAGCTGCATTTGTCACTAATATATCAATACCGCCGTAAACGTTAGCCGCGTCGTTTATCGCATTTTTAATTTCATGTTCATTTAACAAATCAAATGCACTGGTGTGAATGGTTGCATCAGGCACGGATGCTAAAATCTTTGCTTTTGCCGCTTCTAGACGATCTTCCGAACGACTTCCTAATATCACTTTTGCTTTTTCTCGAGCAAGCGAGAGGGCAGTTGCAAATCCTAATCCATCACTACTTGCTGCAACAAAAGCAATTTTATCTGTTAAGTTTAAATTCATAAAAATTATCTCGGTTTTGAAGTTTGGTTTCTAATTATAGCGCTTTAAACCATGCGATGCACTTGCTGAGCAAATTTGTATTTGATACTTTAAATGAGATTTAAAAAAAATAATTATTTTTTATTATAAAAAGGAAGTTATATGTTTAGAGCGTTAAGTCTTTTCTGTAAAAAATCCGAAGAACCCACCCAACCGATCCTTGATGTATATGCGCAAGAACTTTTGAATGAATTAAATAAAGAAGTCTGGAATAAGCAGAGAATTTTACGCCGCGTCTTACTTGCTTTTGGCGCTGGTACGATTGTTTCGCTCGGGGCCACTGCAATTTCTTATACGGCTAAAAGAGAAAAATATTTATCCGATTATATCAACAAACAAAAAAATCCCGACACATGGGATGAACCTTGTGGAGACCTTATTGCAGGGATGAGTAGAGATGCAGGCGAAGGATATTCGATTCCTTGTCCTCCACCCCTTCTTAGTCCTGAATTTAGCTACTACGAAATAAAGGATGTTTCGCCTGTTTGTTATGATTGGTGCATGAATTTGCCGGGCTCTCGTAAACTTGTTGGTCTTGGAATCGCAATGGCTATAACTGGAATAGTGACGCTTTGCGCGGTGGCTCCTGTTATTAAAGCTGCGGTAAGTGATTCAGAATGCGGAAAACAATATTGTTTAACGGATTTAAGTGCCAGTCTCCAAGATAAAATCAAGCGATATTTATCCTCGAATTTCTATGATTCTGCAAGAAATATGACGATTAGAGAAATTAGAAATATTTTAAAAACAAGAATACTAGAGCGCACCATAGAATTTTCGGTGTAATAAATGTAATTATGTCATGCCAACTAAAAGCAGCGTAGGTCTCCACACAAGCCGTCGTCCCGCGATTTATTCGCGGGATCCAGAAAGCCCTACGATGTTGCTCTGGATCCCGCGAATAAATCGCGGGACGACGGGTTATGAGAAATCTGCAACAACGCAGGACTTGCCGCGGGACATCTACTTCATTTCAACACACTATTTTTTTCAACGTTTTCATCAACAGGATGTAAAACAACTTCTTCTTTCGCCTTTGGCTTGGATGAAAAAATTCGAAATGGAGAACGATAAGTTTCCTTAATTTGATTTACTGTTTCATTCACCTTTTCGATATTATATCGCATCATGTATAAAGCACTTTCGAGTGCTATAAATAAAATCGCGATCATTCCAACATTTTTGGTATTCGAATTGGAATTTTCGACAAGGACTGCCAATGTTGCGATGACATACATGGCGGTAATTAAAACATTACTCACGTTTAATACGTGAATACTACCTTTCAGGCATTTGTCTTTTGCCGTTACTATTTGTTTATTTTCAGCGGAATTTTTTTCTTCGCGTAAATCTTTTGCGGTTCGGACTGCGCGTTCTGCTTTATACATGGTATAAAATAAAGCGCTACTCACAGGAATTCCAATTAAAAAAGTTCCGGCAACAATTGGCAGTTTTTCTTGATATTTTGATAATTGATATCCGGTATACATACCAACGGCTACGCGTAGAAAGGATGAAAAAACTAAAATAGGATCTTTATTAAAAATATGAAAATAAGATTGCTTTCGTTCGGTTTCAATATTAAGTTTATCTTCGCGGTAAATTCTAACAAAACGAGAAAGTGTTTCATCATTCATGTTATCTTCATGACAGTTTGCAAAAAAAGATTTGGCTTTTTTTCCAAATTGTTTTTCTACCATGACTAATGCCTCATCATGTGTCACTTTATCATCTCTCTGTAATAGTAAACGATTAACATCATCACGATAATTATTTTTTAAATTTTCTGAAACAATTTCATCATCCTCAGTATAAACTCGAATAATATTGGGCAAGGTTGCAATCGTAAGCTGCCATCCCGTAAGAATAGAAACTAAACTTGCAGGAAACCACCAGCCAAGAGCGTTTCCAGCGAGTATGGCTTGCGCATAATTTAAAGGGTAAACATTGGAGCCTACTAAACAAATATATTGTAATAAAATTTGTAGAGATAAATAAAAATTGGTATGAGTGAAGGCGCGATAGTTTTTAAGTTTTTGTAATAATAACCCGCAATTTTTTCGATATTCTGCATAGGAGTAATAACGCAATGCGAAATTGAGTCCGATAAGTAATAAAGGTATTTGAAAACCTAATCGTGCGGCTAGACTAAATGGCGCTATTAAATTTTGTATCGCCAATATTCTCGGGACGCCGAAAGTAAGAAGAGGAATTAAACACGCAGAGAAATGTGCTGTTTCCCTTATATTTTTCAACCATGATGTTTTGCCTTCAAGAATAAATTCTCTGAAAGAAGGTAAATGTGCGACTTGTAAAGTATCTTTAATCGCGGTTTCGTTGGATGAAAAAGTAAAAGAAAACAAAATTAAATCCGCGAGGGCAAGTGGAAAGGTAATAATATAGCTATAATTGCCTAGGTTTAAAGGTCTAGAAAAAATTGCTTCGAAGCAAGAATCTATCGCTAAATTTCCAAATTGAAGTAATGTGTAGGTAAAAGCGAGATTGGATAATTTTGATAAATCATTTAGTCCGACATATCCATAATAATTTATTTTATGCGATTCTACGATAGCTTCTAATTCATATCGTGTTTTTTTATATTTTTGTTCCAATGTAAGAATGGTGGTTTCACCACAATTCAAAAGATAATAAAGCGGGGGAGTTGCGGCAGGAATATTTTCTGATAATTTTGTTTTTTCGTCGTCTTCTAATTCTAGCATATGATTTCCTTTTTATTTTTATTTCCTTGACCCAACGCATCATATAGAATGCGTTTGCACGACACAAGACGCAATCTATTATTTGTCATGCAAAAACCCGTGTCATTCCCGCGCAGGCGGGAATCCATTATGAATGGATCTCCGCCTGCGCGGAGATGACAGAGAGTTTAATAATATTGGAATTTATGCATGAAATGGCTTAAGTTTTTTTTGATTCTACCATTGATATACGCCCCTTTCGTTTTTGCTGAAATAAAAAAAGTTGATTTTGACATCACGGAAGAGACCGTGAATTTTAACGGCCAATATTCAAAAGCCATTGTGGTAAATAAACAATTACCTGCACCAACCTTGCATTTTAAAGAAGGCGATGAAGTTCA
>Ga0207104_1027_pt1 | contig 38360 bp, 23 predicted proteins | sample Alteio_BWMinHeat_79_FD_153538 | JGI IMG/M metagenome (GOLD analysis project Ga0207104, IMG submission 153538) | Enriched cells from forest soil in Barre Woods Harvard Forest LTER site, Petersham, Massachusetts, United States -... | ecosystem: Environmental > Terrestrial > Soil > Temperate forest >...
GATGTAAATACATTTGGATTAATGTTACAACAATTTAAAGATGCAGGAGCTTTAAATAACATAAAAGCGATTGTAATTGGCAGAACAAAATCCGATAAGGATAGCAACTGTGAAGTTTTAGATGATTTAACAAAATATCCGGATTTTAATAAATTTGTTCAAGAGTCAGATATTCCGATATTTGCTATGAGCAGAGATATAGAAGATTTAAAGGTCGGATCTAATACTTTTGGTCATGGTTTTGGAATAATAACTAATCCTTTAGCTAACGGAGCGAATTCTCAATTAACGCTTGGAGAAAATGGTTTATGGAGTTTGGAAATTTCTGGAATCAGAAGCAAAGAAAATCAAGCTTTATATTTTGAAAAAGAGCAAGAAAGAAAATTGCCTTTAACAAAGCTAGAAGTAGATCTGAAGCAAATCGAGAGCAAGGAAACCTCACAAAATACTGTAACCTTAGATAAGGATAAACTCGAATTACTCAGTGGAAAAGATGTAGATTTAGATAAATCAGATTTTATTCATGTTCATTATAAATATATGCGCTTTACCAATGGCACAGCAAGGCAAGTTGATGCTCGGGACAAAGTTGTTATTATCTCCGGAAGTATAACTGGTACATCTCTGCAACAATTAATAGTAGAAAATAAATTGGCAAAAAGCTTTGAAGGAGTAAAGGCGATTATTTTTGTTGATAATCCAATAGAAGGTGATGGCAAATTGGCTAATATTTTTAAAGAAATGTTAAGTTATCGGGCTGAAAATCACTTAGGCGATATTCCTATTTATTTTGTCGAAAATAAGCAATTGGCATCAAAAACTTTGAAAGATGGGATAGTAACAGGAAAATTAGAGCTACAAAATGAAAAACCGCGATCATCGCCAGAAGCTGCACAAGTTGTTAAGACAAGTTCGGAAGAATCTCATGAATTATAAAAACTTTAATTTACTCAAGTAAGTAAGAAAAAGACAAGTTTTGCGGTTAAAATGGCCTTCAAATCGAAATAAAACCTTGCACTTGAGGATGAGTAATTATAAAATTTCGCCCATATTTCCAAAATTCACTTTTAATAAATATTCATAAAATTCATGACTACCAATCAAGCCGTAAGTAGAGAAATTATTCCTGTCGCGATAGAAGTCGAAATGAAGAAATCCTATTTGGATTACGCCATGAGCGTTATCGTTTCGCGCGCTATTCCCGATGTTTGTGATGGTCTAAAACCAGTTCATAGAAGGATTTTATACGCGATGCATGAAGGTAGTTACGATTACAACAAACCTTTCAAAAAATCCGCGAGAATTGTTGGTGAAGTGATGGGTAAATATCACCCACATGGCGATAGCGCGATTTACGATTCATTGGTAAGAATGGCGCAAGATTTCTCGTTGCGTTTGCCATTGATTGACGGTCAGGGAAACTTCGGTTCAATTGACGACGATCCGCCTGCCGCAATGCGTTACACCGAATCGCGTTTGCAAAAAGTCACCCACACAATGCTTGAAGATTTGGATAAAGACACTGTCGATTTTATTCCGAATTATGATGGCAGTGAAAGAGAGCCGCGCGTTATGCCGTCTCGCTTCCCGAATTTATTAGTCAACGGCAGTAGCGGTATCGCTGTTGGTATGGCCACAAACATTCCGCCGCATAATTTAGGTGAAGTGATTGACGGAGTTTTGGCTTATATCGAAAATAAAGAAATTTCCTTTGAAGAATTAGTAAAAATTATCCCAGGCCCAGATTTTCCAACTGGCGGTTTAATTTTAGGTCGCAGCGGTTTTAACAACGCCGCCAGAACCGGAAGAGGTTCAATCATTATGCGTGGTCGCCATAATATCGAAGAAAAATCAGGTGGCAAATCAGCAATTATCATCACCGAAGTTCCTTACCAAGTCAACAAAGCCAAGTTAGTCGAAAGAATCGCCGAATTGGTGAAAGACAAAAAAATCGAGGGCATTTCCGATTTGCGTGATGAATCTGACCGTGACGGAATTCGTGTCGTAATCGAGCTCAAAAAAGGCGCGATGGAAGAAGTTATCATCAATCAACTTTATAGCTACACGCCGCTCCAAAGCAGCTTCGGCATCAATATGCTGGCTTTAAATCACGGCAGACCGGAATTGATGAATCTTTTAGATGTCATCATCGCTTTCACTAATTTCAGAGAAATTGTTGTCACGAGAAGAACCAACTTTTTATTGAACAAAGCGCGCGACAAAACCCATATTTTAATTGGTTTGGCCGTTGCAGTTGCCAATATTGACGAAATCGTTGATTTAATCAGAAAATCTCCTGACGCCACAGTTGCTAAAGAAAAATTATTAGCTAAAAGCTGGCCAGCAAAGGATGTGGAAGCTATTATCAAATTAGTTCAAGATAAAGGAAATATCATTAAAGAAGGCCAATTTTATTTCACGGAAGTTCAAGCCAAAGCCATTTTGGATTTAAGATTATCCAAATTAACCGGCCTTGAAATGGAAAAAATCAATGGCGAATTAAAAGAATTAGCCGCTGAAATCCTGCGTTATTTGGAAATTTTGGGCGATAGAGTTAAGTTAATGGAAGTTGTGAAGCAAGAATTACGCGAAGTTAAAGAACAATTCTCAACACCAAGACGCTCAAGCATTGAAGAAAGCGAGTTTGAAACCAATATCGAAGATTTAATTCCAAAAGAAGATATGGTTGTCGTCGCCACAATGAACGGCTATATTAAACGCGTTCCACTTTCCACTTACAAATCGCAAAAACGCGGCGGCAAAGGCCGTAGCGGCATGTCAGTGCGCGATGAAGATGTCACAACCGATATTTTCGTAACTAACACTCACACTCCAATCCTATTTTTCTCCGATCGCGGCAAAGTTTACAAAATGAAAACTTACAAATTGCCTTTGGGAAATCCACAATCAAAAGGCCGAGCCTTGGTAAATCTATTGCCAATCGAACAAGATGAAAAAATCAGCACGATTTTAGCGCTTCCGGAAGATGAAGAAAAATGGAAAGATTTAAACATTATTTTCGCTACGAAAAATGGCACGGTGCGCCGTAACTCAATGGCTGATTTCACCAATATTCAATCCAATGGTAAAATCGCCATGAAATTGGATAAGAATAATTCTCTGATTGGTGTGAATTTATGCGCGGAAACTGATTTCGTCATGCTTTCCACCAAAAATGGCAAATGTATTCGCTTCCCGCTTGAAAAATTGCGCGTTTTCGCCAGCCGGTCTTCAGAAGGTGTTCGCGGTATTAAATTAGATCCAAAAAATGAAGTTATCGCCATGTCGGTAATTAAAGATTTGAGTGTTGATATTTTAGTTAAAGAACAATATTTGAAAATTCCATCTGATAAAAGAATCGAATTGAAAGAAGTGTTGTTGTTCAACAAACATCTTTCCGAAAATCCGCCGGAAGATCTTTTAAATTCAACGCCAAAAGAAGTTCCAACTATCAAAAATACTGAACTTGATCAAAAAACTATTCAGGAATTAGCTTTAAGCGAACAATTTATTTTGACCATCACCGAAAATGGTTATGGCAAAAGAAGCTCAGCCTATGAATATCGCATCACCAACCGTGGTGGTTCGGGAATTACCAACATCATCACTTCGGCCAGAAATGGTGAAGTTGTAGCTTCCTTCCCAGTTGATAATAACGATCATGTGATGATTATCACCAACCAAGGCACTTTAATTCGCACCAATATTTCAGCAGTGCGAGTCACCGGCCGAAATACGCAAGGCGTAACTTTGATCAAAACTAAAACGAAGGATGATAAAGTAGTTTCAGTTGCCAGAATTGCTCATAGTGGTGAGGATGAAATTGATAGCGCTGAAACTGGTGAATCTGTTGATGAAACGAATAATTAAAATTTGAAATGACTTACTACATCAAAGGTAAAAATAATGAAGAATATGAGTTAGTAATTGGCTGCGAAATTCACGCGCAAATCGCGTCGCAATCAAAATTATTCTCCAGAAGTGCCACTAAATTCGGTTCTCCGCAAAATAGCCAAGTTTCTTTTGTCGATGCCGCAATGCCGGGAATGTTGCCGGTAATCAATGAATTCGCGGTTCGGCAAACTATCAAAACTGGTTTGGCTATTAATGCTAAAATCAATTTGAAATCTATTTTTGATCGTAAAAATTATTTTTATCCGGATTTGCCGCAAGGTTATCAAATTTCGCAATTTCTTGATCCGATTGTCGGCCAAGGTATTGTTGAAATTGAGTTGGAAGATGAATCGCGCAAAAAAATCGGCGTTACTCGAATTCACATGGAACAAGATGCCGGAAAATTAATTCACGATCAACATCCGACTTTAAGCTTGGTGGATTTGAACAGAAGCGGCGTTGGTTTGATGGAAATCGTTTCCGATCCTGATATTTCTAGCCCTTTTGAAGCTTGCCAATATGTCAAAAAAATCCGCGCTATTTTAAGAGCGGTTGATAGTTGCGATGGCGATATGGAAAAAGGTAATTTACGCTGCGACGCCAATGTTTCTGTGCGAATTAGAGGTGCGAAAGAACTCGGAACGCGTTGCGAAATTAAAAATCTCAACTCAATAAATAATATTTTCAAAGCCATAGTTTACGAAGCGCAAAGACAAGTTGATATTGTGGAAAATGGCGGAACAGTTGATCAAGAAACCAGATTATTTGACGCTTTAACTGGCGAAACCAGAACCATGCGAAGCAAAGAAGATGCGATGGATTATCGTTATTTCCCAGATCCGGATTTGCCAACTTTGGTTATCACGCAAGAATTAGTCGATGAAATTAAAGCGACTTTGCCGGAATTGCCGGACGATAAAAAACAACGCTATATCACTGATTTCAAGCTCACTCCTTACGATGCCGGAGTTTTAACTTCTGATACACAAATCTCCGATTATTTTGAAAAATTAGCAAAAAATCACGATCCGAAATTATGCGTAACTTGGCTTACCGTCGAGCTTTTCGGCCGTATGAAAAAACTCAATATCGATTTTGATAATATAAAAATTTCCGCCAATGATTTGATTGGATTGTTAGATTTAATTAAAAACGGCGAAATTTCCGGAAAAATCGCTAAAGATGTTTTGGATTTTATGTTCGAAACCGGCAAATCCGCGGCGCAAATCGTTGAAGAGCAAGGCTTCAAACAAGTCAGCGATACTTCCGCGATTGAAAAAATCATTCTCGATGTTATCAACGCCAATCCAGATAAAGTCGCCGAATTTAAATCGGGAAAAGATAAATTATTCGGCTTTTTCGTTGGTCAAGTAATGAAAGAATCCAAAGGCCAAGCCAATCCAGCTGTGGTTAATCAAATTTTGAAAGATAAGTTGCAATCTGCTTAAAATTTTTGTAGAATAGGGAATTTTTAAAACCTAATTCTAAATTCTACAAAAATGCCTAACTTTCAAACCTTCAAGTCAAATCCCAAAAGTTCTGATTATAAAGCTAAATTCGGTGGTGCAACAAAAGAACAGAAAAAGCAATCCCAAGAAGCCTTAAGAAAAGCAAAAATCCAAGAAGATTTTATTAATGCCAAACGAGAATTAGAAGCATTTCATCCGCTTTTTGCTGCAATTGATACTAGCGAATATGATGAATTTTTAAGAAATTCCTGCGCTGCTTTTTACGATCAAGAAATCGTTATTCCGCCTGCATTTTCATCAGGAAAAGGATCGAAAAAATTCCAGCTATTATTAATTATGATGGGCTTGGTGATGGCAGCGAATTCTGTAGAAGAAGATGAAAAAGCCGGAACGGAAGATATTTCAACAATGTTTAACAAATTCAGCCAAGACTTATCCAAAGCCGCTCAATCCAGCAAAGAAGGCATTGAACAGATTGTAGAAAGCAGTTTAGAATATTATTCAACTTTCTCACCAGCAAAACCAATTACTAAAGCCGCAGAATATTTAGTTATCCCAATTGTAAATGCCAAGGCCAAAGGAAGATCGGTTCAACCTGTTGATTTTGCTCTGCCGGTATTAACTGATCTAGTTAATGATGTAGCTTTTGTTGAGGCCAAGAAAACTACTCAAAATGAAATTCCTCGTGAAGAATTTGAAGCTTTCTGGAGTGCAGTTTATCTCGGTAATTTACAGCAAGTTACTCGCACATTAGATAAAATGAATAGAGAAAATAAGCTCGAATCACTTTTAACTATGGCCGATAAAACTAATCATCTAAGTGCTTTTTATGCAGCTTGCCATTTAGGAAATGCGGAAATGGCAGCGTTAATGCTTGAAGCAGCAAAAAATCATCCTGCTATTTTAAGAGAAATGTTAACAACGGGTTGGGGTCATGATCAATCAACTGTTTTTTTTTCAGTTTGCTATTCGGGAAATACAAAAATAGCTGGATTAATTCTTGATGCTATTGCCGATAATTCGGATCTTTTAACAGAAATATTAACGAAACTTCAAGGTTATGCTAAAGTAAGTGCTTTCCATGTTGCTTGTGAGAGTGAAAAAACAGAAATTGTAAAAATAATAATTGATAGGCTTGGTGACAAAAAATCTATTTTAGACAAGCTCGTAAATACAGTTCAAGGAACTTATAAAAGAAGCATTTTTTATCGAACTGTAGAATTACAAAAACTAGAAGTTGCTAAAATCATGGTTGATAAGCTCAAAAATAAGGCGGTTATTTTTAAAAAAATGTTAACAACTACTTTTAGCGCTGAAAAATTCACTTCCTTTTATATGGCTTGCATTAGTGCTAAAGAAGAATTTACGAAAATAATTCTTGATGGAGTTAATGATAATCCAGAACTTGCTAAAAGCTTAATGGAGCAAAAACCGGAAGGGGCACATTTTATTTCTCCAATAAACCATTTATTACTTTCTGGTGATTTTGAAGCAGTTAAGAGTTTTCTGAAACATAATCCGATAATTACTAGAGAAAAATTACCTGTTTCATATGTTTCAAGTGCTCCGCAAACTTCTATTTATTATTTAGAAGCTTTCTTAAAAGGTAATCCTTCTAATAAGGCTGTATATTTTCAATTGCAAAAAGGTAAATTATCCGAAATCGCAATTGATGAAATTAGTACTGTTAAAAATGAACCTATTTTAATTGAGTTAAAATCTGCAGATAAAATCAGAAAAGTAATTTTAGGATCAGATATTTCTAATGAATTAGGGTTAGAAAAGAATAGTTTAGATGTTAAAAAAGCCATGAAACTGGCTGAAAAAAATAATGTGAATGAGATAATATTTACTTTAAATATGAATAGTCATTCTACGAATTTAAAGCTATTTAAAAATAGTAATAATGAGTGGGAAGCCGAGTTTCATGATTCTAATAAGAATGCTAATAAGAAATATACTGATTTTGCTTCCGAGTTGGTTAAAGAAGTTGGTATTAAAAAATTTACAAAAATTAATTTTATCGTGCCAAATTACGCCTCTCAATCGACAATAATAGGTGGCAATTGCGATATGATTTCCGCTATGGTCGGAGCTTCTTTTTTGATTGGTCAAGATCATGTTAACGGTTTAAGGCAAAGATGTAGTGAAATCGGAGAAAATTGTGTCGAAATTTTAGGAAAAGAACTTAACCCTAAAGTGGATAATATTTTAGATCAAAGATTAGAATATGCCAAAAAACTTGCAGCACCGGATACTTCTCTTAGTAATCCTAAATTGAGTGGAGAACTGAAAAGAGAAACTAAGGAAAAAGAATTGTAAGTATTTTTGAAATTATTAAATCTCAAAAATTACAAATTTTAGTAATTTCTATTAAATCCTGATATTGCTCATCAAAAGCGTTGCCGTAGATTGGTTTGGATGGTTGTAAATTAGCCGCGATTCCGTGTTTTATCATTTCTAAACTTTTGCTGATGGCGTTTCTGACCGATATATTGGCGTCGGCGATTCTTAATTCTAGCCTTCTATTTTCCCCATTTCCCACGATTCTGATGGCGCAGCTTCTGTTGTCGTAACCCCAGCTTAAATTTACTGGTGAGGTGTATTTTTTGTTGTTGAATAATTTTTTATTGCGCGCCAAATCGAAGCGTGAAATATCGGTTTTGGAAGTGATGAAAGATTCTAAATTTTGTGGGATATTTTCTAAAATTCCTGCAATGGAATTGAGTAAAATTTGGCTTTCTTCTTCGCCATTTTTGACGAATAAATTTTGGTGATTTTTATCTAAAAGCGTCAAATTTATTTGCAAAGCATTGGAACAATCATCGAAAAAAGGCGTTGGAGAAAAATCGGCTTTTAGATTATTTTTTCTAGCTAAATCTTCAGAAATTACTTTAATTAATTCAATATCAAAGCTTAATCTATCTAGATTTATATTTGGATTTGTTTTGATTTCTATTTGACCTAAACCTTGTTCTTTTTCGATTTTCCACAGGTCTATTTTTTGTTTTTGAGCTTCAACAGAAAGTTCTGCAATAAAATTTTCTATTAAATTTGGATCGGCAATTTGTTGATTATTTTTTGTAAGATAGAACTCCAGTTCAATCCCAATTTTAGGATAAAAAAAATCAGCATGAAAATCTGAAATTATTTTGTCAAAAATTTCATTTTTCACGCTGATTCTAAAGAGTTTTAGATATTTTTTTCAACCCATTCGTATAAAACGCTTTTTTGTACGGAGCCGACTTTGGTATCGACCAATTTTCCGTCTTTGAAAATCATCAAAGTTGGAATGCCGCGAACGCCGTATTTTGAAGGAGATTCAGGATTATCATCGATATTGCATTTATAAACTTCGATTTTATTTTCCATATCTTTTGCTAACTCATCAACCAGCGGAGACAGCTGTTTACAAGGTCCGCACCATGGAGCCCAAAAATCTACCAAAGTGATTTTGCCGGATTGAAGAATATCTTGGTTAAAATTTTGATCTGTTATTTCTTTTGCCATTTTGATTTTTGTAAATTAGTTTAAAAGGGTTAAGTTCACTCCTCAATTTAAGTATGATTTAATTTTTTACAAGCGCGCAATGAATAAAAATTTTTTATTTTTAGGTTTTGGGAAAATGGGTGGGGCGATTTTTCACAATTTTTTGCAGAAAAATATTAAGAAAGAAAATATTGCGACTATTGATCCGTCTAATTCTAGCGCGGATTTTAAAGATATTAGCGAGATAAAAAACCGCAAATTTGATGTGGTTATTTTTGCTATCAAACCGCAAAATAGTGAGGAAATTCTGCAAAAATTCGCGAAATCGAATTTATTCCATGAAAATACGATTTTTATCTCGATTTTGGCTGGAAAAAATATCAGTTTTTTTGAAAAATTTCTGGGAAATGACAAGAAAATCGTCCGTGTAATGCCGAATTTGCCGATTCTAATTAATGAAGGAATTTCCGGCTATTTCAGCAATAAAAATCTCAAAAATAACGAAGAAAAAGTCATTATTGATCTATTCGGGCAAAATATAAAGGTCGAAAAAGAGGATTTAATTCACCAAATAACCGCTATTTCTGGCAGCGGGCCGGCTTATTTGTTTTTATTTGCTAAAAATATGGTGGAAGCTGCGGTGGAAATTGGTTTGAATCAAGATCAAGCCCAAAAATTGGCAATTCAAACCATTTTTGGCGCGTCAAAAATGCTTTTAGAAGAACAGAATATTGAGCAATTAATCGATAATGTTGCCAGTAAAGGTGGTACAACCCGCGCGGCTCTGGATGTTTTTAATGATGAAGAAAATTCTTTGTCCCAGTTAACCCAAAAAGCTGTAAAATCGGCTTTGAAAAGATCTATCGAATTGTCAAATTAGCCGAATTTTAAGCTAAAAGTTTTCCAACAAAATCCGCAAATCCTCGAAAATCCTTTAGAATTGTCATTCGCAAGCAAATAATGACTAGACAAAGATGTTTTTTTATAGTATCCTAAAAGCTCAATATTAACTCTATGCGCTAATTTAATAATGTCTAAACCAGAAATTGAATTACAAGCTTCCAAAGTCAGTACAGCAACTATGTACTCCAATGACGATGTGCAAATTGTCAGGGATTCTCTTTTAGCTAGAAATAAGCAAAAAATTAACGGTCAAACCAATCGTCTTGAATCAGAAAATAAACCAGTAGTTGAGAATAAAGAGGGCTATACCACATATATCACGCCCTTTGTTTCATTGGCTCCAGATGATGCAGCTTATCGAAACAGAATGTTTGGAGAGTTACAAGGCAATATCGAAACTGCTTACAATGCAAATCAAAAATCCCAAATTCTATTTCCTATTAGAAAAAATGGCGCGCATTGGGTGATGGGGCAGGTTTTGATTGATAAATCAAAAAAACCAGAAGCCACTTTCTTATGCCATGATCCTTTTGGTGGTGGTATTCCTGATGCTGACCTAGCAAGAGTGGTTGGTGACTATTTTAAAGATAAAGGAGGATGCAATATTCAAGTAAGTAATGTTCCTCAAATTCAAGGAACAATTCCTGGAGATGGCGTTTATTGTGGCGGATATGCTATTCATTTAATGAATTATTTAATTCAGAATCCTACCGGTTTAGTTGCGCCAACTAAAGATAGTAAAGAAAAAGTTTGGGGATGTGATAAAGTCAGTAACATAGAGCAAAGACTTCAAGATAATCAATTAGTTGATCAAGCTCATCGTCAAGGTTTTTTAACTGATCAGGGCAAAAATAAATTTCTTGCTCCGGATATGGGTTTGCGGGAGTATTATGAACATCTTGGAGCAGCGGATCGTGCAAAAAATTCAGAACTTGTCAAACTTTCTAACCTTATGGATCAAGATATTCAAGGTTTAAGTTCATTAGATGCGGAGAGTCTTTTTGGTAATGTGTGGAATAGTGAAGTCTTTAGTGATGAGACGATGTTAGCTTTATACGGTGGGGCAGATCGAGATAATCCTAATGCTGGTAAAACTAGGACAATCATAAATATTCAAGAAGCTTTAAGTGCTGCTGCACGTCTTGCTGGCATTAATAATTTTAGTAATTTTTTTACGAACCATATTATCGATAATGGGAAATTAGTTCCAGAATCATTGGATAATAGTGTTGCATTAGCAACATCTTATCTTCCAAAGTTAAAAGCCAGAATAGTTCAAGATAAAATCAGAGAATTTCTACCAAAAATTCAAGAATTATATCCAGATGGTGTGTCTCCTGCTGTGTTGAAGCAAATGGAACAACATATAGCGAGTGATTTAGAGATTGGAAATATAATAGGTATTGAGCAGCTAGCTGGTAGATTGTTTGCAGAGCCTGTTGAAGTTAAAGTAGAGGCAAAAGCCCCGCCACCAGTAGTTCTAGGAGCCCCAGCCGCTCCAGATGCAGCAAAAAAAGTAGCTGATGCATTAGAGGCGGCGAAAAAGGCTGAAGCTGCAACTGCAGCGGCAAAAAAAACTAAAGATGAAGAAGAGAAGAAGCAACCGTTAGGAGCTGCACGACAAATAGGAGCTGCAGGTTCTGATCAGGCTGCAGAAGATGCAATTATAAAGCATATTAATAAAAGATTTGATGAGTTAGAGGCAATTTTAAAAAATAATCCCGGTACAATAGTTGTTATTGCTGGTAGATTTAATAAAGATGCTGCAGCTAGTTTAGATAAGCCTGATCCAAATGATAATTATGGTAGAAATGGTCATAAACTTGGAACAGGATTGGCTAAAGACCAATGGGGAAATAGCCCGGAAGAAGAAGCGCGTTGGAGAAGATCGGTTGCGGTAACGGATGACAGAGTTGCTAAGTTATTAAACGATTACAAAGGCAGAGTTTCTATTGGAAATGTTGGCTATGCAGAAAAAGGACAGCCTTTCGCGGTGCGTGAACAACCAAGTGAAGAATGTATTCATGTTTGGGGAGCAAATGCTGGTAACTGGAATCTTAACGAAAATGATTCAATTGGTGGAGGCGGTCAAGCTCAAGCAATGTCGGCGCAGCCTGCGCGAGTTGGTGTTTTTGGTATCGTAACAACTCCATTTGGTGGTATTGATGGGTTAGATAAGCCTGATAAAATGCATGCAGATTTAATCAAAGATCCTAAACAAGCCGAAGCGCTTAAAGAAGCTGAAGAAAAAGCAAAAAAAGATGCTGCAGATAAAGCCACAGTAGAAAAGGAAAAAAAGGCTGCAGAAGATGCAGAAAAAGTCAAAGTAGAAGCCGCTGCGAAACTTAAAGTAGAACAAGATAAAAAAGAGGCTGAAGCAAAAGAAGCTGCCGTGAAACTTAAAGCAGAAGAAGTTGCCAAAAAAGCAGCCGAAGCGGCTGCAAAAGCCAAACCAGAAACCAAAGTGGTTGTTGATCCTAAGGCATATGAAAAAAAGGAAAAGTTTGAGAGTCAGACATTCTATGATTTATTAACCGATGGTTTAACCCGCGATAGCGCAAATCAAATATCATCTAAAAAAATCGATACAAATAATCCTGTTGCTGTTGCTGGAGAAGCCAAAGACAAGGAGGGTAAAGCCGTAGAGTTTCATGGTTTAAAGCCTTTGGAATTTGCTCTTTTAAAACATGCAGAAAAGATCAAAGAATTAGAAGCAGTAAAAAAATCTATTGAGGAAGAGGAGAAAAAAGCCGGTGGAGTTCCAGTAGCTCCAAGCGCAGAAAATACTGCAAAAAGAGAAACAATTGAAGGTGATTTAGCCAATATTAAGGAAGTAATATCGGTAGTTGCGGAAAAAGCTCTTGCGGATCATTTCCAAGCTTTGAAATTGATTGATCCAACCCTTCCAGCTGCGCCTCTGCCTCCAGAAGAGCCTGAGAAAAAAATACAAGTCGGTGATAATGAGTTTACGATACCGGCAACTTCTACCTTAGTTAATCAATTTCAAAAAGTAGTTGATTCGCAAAAATCCGAACCAAGACCAACAAAACCATATGTCGGTTTGGGAATGAATGCTTATCCTCCAGAGATAGAAGATATAAAAGCTGCTGATGGTACAGTTACAGGAACCAGAGTATCAATAAAAATCAATGAGATTTATAATGTTGATAATGGTAGGATTATGGGAGTTGGAGGTAAAGTAACAACTCCAGATCCATTTCACGATAAATATTTATATTCAATACAGCCTGCTGGAGAAAATAAAATAATAATATCTGATTTTTTGAGTGATCCAACAAAAGGTTCAACTCTTAACGATAGATTAGGAGCATTAACAGCAATAATGCATGCTGAAGGGCAAATAACTTTTGAGGTTGCGGATAATAAAGATATAAAAACAACACCTCATCCCGGAGTTAAAGAATATAGTTGTGTTAGATCAAAAGATCATGTGTTTGTTACGCGAGATGCTGTCGGTCTAAAAAATGAAATAGAAGGCACGGCACAAGGTGAACTTTATGATGCAGAAAAACACGGCGCTTCTTTCTTAATTGATGAATTTGCAGCTCGTTCCGTATTAAAACCAAGCCCATTTCCTAGCAAGACATCAGCGGAGTTAGTAGTGGATCCTTTGGGATTACCTAAAACAGCAGCAGCATCCGATGCAAAAGCACCACCAGAAACTCCTTTTGATCCTACAAAAGTAGTTGGACAAATTCAGGCTCTTTAGGTTTATTTATGAATAATATCTTTTTGAAAATTTAAGTATGTCAAAAGCAAAGCTACCAGTAGTTATTAGTTTTTCCTGGACACCTCTTATTGGTGAGCAAAATGCTAGTCAATATATAGAAATTACCTGTTTAGATCCTGATCAAAAGCGTAGGATTATACAAGGTCTTGATCCATTAGGAGATTTTGAAATTCCCAATAGAGATGATAATGATAATAAAATAAAAATATATGTCCAAAAACATCATGAAAGCGATCAAACTTCTGCAAAAGAAAATGGTATTGGAAAGCCTTTAAAACAATGGGTAGAAGGTGCAGATAATACTGGAGTAAATCCTAAACAAAAATATCCTCAAGGCAGAAATTTTGCGGAAGCAATGCGTGATATAGGTGCGGTTGTTGCAGACGATGGTGGTTTTGTTTATGATAAAGCTGCTGCAAATCAAATTGCTGAGATTAAAGCAAACAGGCGTAATCGTGAAATTATCGCACCATCTCCGAGTGCTCATCAAACTATAAAAGCTGTATATGGTGCTTTAATAGGAGCAGATGGAAAATTAACAGAAAAAGGGAAATCACTCAGATATAGTGAAATTACTGCTGCAAAATTGAAAGAAGCAAGTAGCACATATGAGGGAATTAGAATCGTGACTGGTGAGGATCAAAAAGCCGTAAATTATGCCAAAATTTTAATGGAAAAAGCCATGGTTTGGGAAGGTTTTGATGAGTTTGAAGCTGGTGTTAAACAAAGACTAACGGAACAAGAACAAAAAGCCGGATCGGCAGCTGGCACACCAAATCCGCCACTAACTCCACCACCTCATACACCTTCAACTTTTTCACTTCCACTGTCGCCAGTTCCGTTTCCAGCATTTTCACCAGAAAAAAAGGAAGAACATGTAAGTGAATTCATGTCATTGGTATCAGCTAAACAATATACCTTACTTTATACTGAAATAGGTAAAATTTTATATAATAGGAGCCAAAAAGCTTTAAAAGAACTTCCTAAATATGAAGCTTTAATAGCTGGTGATAGACCTTTCGTAATATTGCCTTCAAATGATCTTTTTGCACCAAATATAGATCATAATGCTTATAAAAAAGTTCTAATTCGTGGTAACTATTCTGTTAAAAACCCTGAAGTTAAAGCTGTTCTTGAACCTGTTCTTAAACCTGTCCTTAAGCAAAATTATTATTTTGTTAATAATGGCGGAAATAACTCAGGTGGTCATTGGGATGTAAATAAGGGTGAGAAGGCAATTGATACGGGAGGTAATCAGCTTTCCTGTCAATCTTATACAGTTACAGCAATATTTCATAGCTTGTTGCATGATCCAGATAGGCCAAATATTAGAGCAGAATTTAATAAAAAAAGAACAGAGATTTTAAAATATCCTAAATTTGCGACTGATTTAACTGCCGCGCAACTAAAAGCATTAAATGATTTCCTTGATAATGGAAATTCTAGCAATACTACTCTTGATGGAAAAACGGTTAGAATGTTTCAAGAGGCCGTATTTTTATTTAAAGGAGTATCTGGTTTTACAGATGAGACAACTTTAAATGTAGATCAAAGGAGGCAATTAACTCAAGAGATTAGAGTTCCGGGCGTGGAAATAGTCATGGACTGTCTTGAACCGACATTGAAAAATTTAGGATTAGAAGTAATTGATGCTGCTGCTATAAAATATTGTATTGCTAATAAGAGTCCATTTACAGCTGAACATTATGCACTACATGCTGGAAGACAAGTCTGGGAGGAATCAGTTGATGTAAATGATCAAGACTTCCAAAAATTAGTATATGAAGCTATAGATAACCTAGCTCTAGGCAGAACAAATCAAGCTGGTACTAAAGGTTTTTATGATGATCCGCCTAATATGAATCATCCTAATATTCAGCCAATTGAGCATGATGTTGCAATGGTTGAACAGCTTAGAAATGAGGCTCGGCAACTAAAACAGGATATTATACAATGGAGATTCATACCATCCATAAGTTTTGATTTAGGAGCAGGTGGTTCAATTCCTATGATAACTGTTATTCCTGCTGCCGGTAAAAAGTTAGATCAAGTTAATATTAATGGTTTTACATCAGTAAGATTGACTGATAGTTCCTTAGGCTATTACCCAAATCAACCTTGGGCAAGCTATAGTTTTGGTTTGAATAAAATTAAGGAGATATTTGGGAATAATATACAAATTCCACCGGCAAAAGTTGAGCAAATAAATGCCAAATTAGGCACACTACCTGAAGGATTTAAGACATGTTTCAACTATGCAAAAGCACATAATTTGTACGATCCTACTAAAGAAGAAAAGAAGCCTGCTGCGCCACAACCACCACCGCCAGTATCTCCTCAGGCACCTCCTCATATACCAGTTTTTGCACCATCGCCATCAGCTTTTCCACCACTAACGCTATTTTCGGGAGGTCATCTACCACCGCCACCATTTGGATTATATCCGCCAGGAAGTTTTCCACCACCACCAGCATCAACATCTTCTTCTCTTCCACCACCGCCGCTAGGAAGTTTTCTACCGCCACCACCAGCAGGAAAGGAAACAGATACTGCAGATGCTATTAATGCAGCTTTCACTAAGAAGCCTGTTGGTTCGCGTGTCGACGAGTTGAAAAAACAATTTGAACATAAAGATAAACCTTTGAAACCAGAAGCTATAATAAAACTTCCAAAGGAGATTGTTGTAAAAACAGCTGCTGGAGAACCACCATCTAAAGCAAAAGAAGCTACTCCGGCTGAATTAATTTTTTATAATTGTGCCAAAACAGCCGAAGAAAAATCTGCGCCTACTGAGGCTCCACAAATTAAAAAGGAAATAACAGAAACCGTAAAACTTGCTAAACAAGCCTGTATTACATCATATTTAAGTACTGCTACGGCAATTACTCCTGCAACAAAAATAAGTGAAACAATAACTTTTGAGACTACTCCATCTCTACCTGGAGCCATGCCAGAAGCTGTTACAGTACCAACAATTACTGCAGTTCAAGCTGCTTTTGAAAAGGACATTGATGCAGACAAAGAGAATTTAGTTTCCACAAAGCATCGCGGCACGGGAATGGATACAACTGTGGAATGGGATAATGCGAAGGATCCAACAAGTAATGAGATAATTGGTTATCAAGGATTTGTAAGAATTAATGGATTGTTTGATGATCTTACAGATAATAGAATGACCAATACATCTGGTGTAGTTAAGGATGACAATCTTTTTAAAGGTAAATATTTACATTCCATAGAAATAAAATTTGCTGACGGATCTTCGAAATTTACCCCAATATCTGAGTTTCTTCTCTTGACAGAGGGAGATAGTGATCATGAGACAAAATTAAAATTTGTTCTTTCAAAGCTTCGTGGTTTAGGAAAAGTCAGTTTTGTGCTTGCTGATGATAAGAATGGCACAAATCTTCAACAATATACCTGCGAAAGAAGACTGAGTAATGTTTATGTTACTTCTAATGCTAGAAATGCTGATAAGTCTCCTGTTGTAAAAGATGGTAAAAGAGGCGAAAAACTTGATCCAGCAAAACATGGAACTGAATTTTTAGGAAAAGACTTTAATGAATTTGCTGTGCCAGCAGTTTATAAAGCAGTGCCTTCAACTGGCCCAGGAAACCCTAGTGCTACTGCTGGAGGGGGATTAGGCGGAGGCTTAGGAGGAGTAATATTATAATTACCCTAAACTTTAAATCTAAAATTAAATAAATTAAATGCGTATCTATCTCAAACTAACTATAATCTTAGCTTTCCTTTTGCTGACTTCTTGCGGTCTGCCTTTTATTGATATTGATGTTCCCTTTGTGCCGGGAATTTAGCTAGTTTCGGAAATTTAACTTATACCAAACTATAAATTTATAGTTTGGTATAAAATTAGTTGCTGGATAAATCTTTCCAAACTCTTTCAGTTGTGAATGGCAAGATTGGGCTGAAAGCCTCGCAGATTGTGAGCAAAATCGTGTATAAAACATCGTAAGCTTGCTGTTTATCGCCATCGATTTTGCTTTTCCAAAAACGGTTGCGATTGCGGCGGATATACCAATTGTTCAAAACTTCAAAGAATTTATTGAACTCGCTGCAAGCCACAATCGTATCGTAATCTGCCAAAGATTTATCGATATTTGTAACCGTTTCCTTCAATTTCGCCAAAATATAAAGATCCATGGTGTTTTTAATTTCGTGCGTCGAAACCAAGCGCTGCGCCGTGATTTTATCAGAATTAGCGTAAAGACAGAAGAAATTATAAGCGTTGATTAAAGGTTTGATCGAAAGACGCAAAGTATCTTTTATGGCTTTGCCTTCTTTATCGATTTTTAATTCCTGACCTTTCATAACTGGCGTTGAAACCATATAAAACCTCATCGAATCACTTCCGAGCGTTTTAAAAATTTCCAAAGGATCAGCATAATTTTTCAGGCGTTTCGACAATTTTTGTGCCTTTTCATCCAAAATCGTGCCATGACAAATCACATTTTTAAACGGCGGTTTATTGAAAAGCGCTACCGACAAAACCACGAGCGTATAAAACCAGCCGCGAGTTTGCGCCACATATTCCGTAATAAAATCTGCCGGAAAATTATTCTCAAACCATTCCTTATTTTCAAACGGATAATGTGCCTGAGCATAAGGCATCGAACCCGATTCAAACCAGCAATCAAGCACATCGGTGACGCGTTTCATCAAGAATTTTTCACCAGTTTTTGGATCAATTTCTTCTTTCGTCAAATTATCAATATAAGGACGATGTAAATTGACTTCACCTTTTTCATCACGCGGCAATTCGCCAAAATATTCCTCCATTTCCGCCAAAGAACCGAAAACTTTAAGCACCGGAAATTTCGGATTTTCACTTTTCCAAACCGGCACTGGACAGCCCCAGAAGCGATTCCGCGAAATCGACCAATCCCGCGCTCCTTCCAGCCATTTCCCAAATTGCCCATCTTTAATATTTTCCGGAATCCAATTAATTTGCTGATTCGCCTTAATCATGTCTTCTTTAATATCCGTAACTTTCACATACCAAGACGATACAGCCTTATAAATCAAAGGCGTATCCGTTCTCCAACAATGCGGATAATTATGCAAATATTGCTCAGTTTTTAGCCAATTATTGGTCGATTTTAAATATTTTATAATGTCATCATTAGTTTCAAAAACCTGTTTGCCTTTGATCGAAAGATTTGGAAGATCAAACATTTCCTCCGTAAATTTTCCGCCTGCATCAACAGGGCAGAGGGTTGGAATTCCTTGAGATTTCGCCAACAATTGGTCATCTTCACCAAAACCTGGTGCGATGTGAACAATTCCAGTTCCATCTTCAGTCGTAACAAAATCGCCATGCAAAATTGTGAAAACTTTTTCCGATGTTTTAACTTTTTTATTATTTTCCAAATAAGGAAATAAAGGTTTGTATCTTAGATCTTCTAAATCTTTTCCGCTAAGTTCCGCTAAAATTTCAACTTCTTCACCGAATTCTTTTTTATATTTCGCAACAGAACTTTTAGCCAAAATTAAAATTTCATCCTGATTTTTAATTGCAACATAATCAATATTCAAATTAACAGCTAGAGCCAGATTTGACGGCAATGTCCACGGAGTTGTCGTCCATGCTAAAATAAAGATTTTTTTATCTTTTAAATGCAAAATTTTATCGGAATAAGACGCGGTTTTATCTAAATCCAACTCAAACTTAACCGTCAAAGCCTTTGATTCCTTCATCCGATAAGAATTATCCATCCGAGTTTCAAAGTTTGACAAAGGCGTCTGACAAGCCCAAGAATAAGGTACAACGCGATAATCTTCATACATCAAACCTTTTTTATACAATTCCTGAAACGCCCATAAAACCGATTCCATATAATTAATATCCATCGTTTTATAACCATTGTCGAAGTCCACCCAGCGGCCTTGGCGGCTGACATAATCTTTCCATTCTTGCGAATATTTCATTACGGAAGAACGGCAAGAATCGTTGAATTTCGCAATTCCATATTCATTAATTGCAATCTGCCCGGAAACTCCCAATTCTTTCTCAACTTCCATCTCAACAGGCAATCCATGCGTATCCCAACCAAATCTGCGCTCAACTTTTTTCCCTTTCAAAGTTTGATAACGCGCAAAAATATCTTTAATATAACCAGTCAATAAATGTCCATAATGCGGCAAACCGTTGGCAAATGGCGGGCCGTCATAGAATACGAATTCATTTTTATGGGAATCTTCATGTTTGTGATTTGGGTCATCGCAGCAAGTTTTTGGCGAAGTTGAATCTTCTTCATCGGCGAGTATAGAAAAATCGCGGTTCTGCACTGATTTTTCAAAAATTTTATTTTCCTGCCAAAATTTTAAAATTTCCTCTTCCGATTTACTAAAATTAAAATTTTGATCAACCTGCGGATAGTTAGTTTTTGTCATTTTATAATTTTTAAAGTGTTTTTCTATTGTGAAGCGAGGCGGCCATTATCGCAATTGATATTGCAAAAAACAACTTGAATTTAACGAATATTTAAAATATTTTTGTCATCCCTTTTATAACTTAATTAATCAAAAAATCATGAAGAAAACTTTAAATGTAGCCATTGCTGGCCTTGGTGTTGTTGGTAGCGGAGTTTATGAGATTTTAATAGAGGAAATTGATTTAATTAACAAAAGGTCAAGACAAAATATCAAGCTGATCGGCGTTGCTTCGAGAAGTAAAAAGGATTTTGTTGATAGAAAAAAAGTTAAATATTTCGATAATATTTTAGATTTGGTTGATGCCCAAGAAGTTGATGTAATCGTTGAAACCATTGGCGGCGAAGATGTGGCTTATGAATTATGTAAACAAGCTCTAAAAAATGGCAAACATTTCGTTACTGCCAATAAAGCGATGATCGCCAATCATGGCATGGAACTTGCCGATTTAGCTTCCAGAAATAATGTTTCTCTATGTTTTGAAGCCGCAGTTGCTGGCTCAATTCCCATTTTAAAATCTCTAAAAGAAGGTCTAGTTGCCAATAAAATCAGTAAAATTTACGGAATTTTAAACGGAACTTGTAATTATATTTTAAGCAAAATGGAAGAGGATAATCTCGATTTCAAAGTTGCCTTAAAACAAGCACAAGATTTAGGTTATGCCGAAGCTGATCCGGCTTTTGATATTGAAAATACTGACTCGGCGCACAAATTAGCAATTCTTGCTTCAATTGCCAAAAATTCCGAAGTGGATTTCAAAGCTCTTCACATCGAAGGAATCACCAAAATTTCCATTAACGACATCAGATTCGCCGGCGAATTTGGTTATAAAATCAAATCTTTAGGCATTTTCGAAGATATTTCCGAAAATGAAATCAGACAATCCGTCTATCCAGCTTTAATCAAAAAAGGCGAAAAATTAGCCACAGTCGGCGATTCTTATAACGCAATTTTGAGTTATGGCAATAATTGCAAATGGAATTTCCAAGTTGGCCGCGGAGCTGGTTCTAGACCTACAGCCAGCGCGGTTGTAGCTGATATAGTTGATATCGCCAACGGTTCCAATCCATTTCCTTTTGGCTGTGATGTCAAAGATTTAAAAATCGTCAAAACAATAGGCTTGCAAGAGAGGGAAGGGGCTTATTATCTAAGGTTTAACATTCAAAAAAGCTTTGCGCAAAATAAGGAATTTTTGAATAAAATATTTAGCGATATTTCAATAATAGAACAATCAATCATCAAAGAAATCGACGCTGATAATTTCATTTACGCTTTGAAATTGGCGAAAATTAAAGAAACGCAAGTCAATGAAATTCTGGCGAATATTGATAATCTTGGCCAAATCACTGATGTGAATTTAATCAGAATTGAAGATTTTAATAAATAAGCGGCGTCAAACCTCTTAATATTAGCTTAAGTTTTGATATCTGTTAAAATTAAAAATTGTGATAAGAAACTTAAAAACCTTTTCTTCTTTAAAATTCCCTGATTTCCGGCTTTATTATTGTGGAACTATTTTTTCGGAAATTGGTTCGCAAATGCAGGTTGTGGCAATAAATTGGCAGGTTTATGAGCTAACCCATTCCGCTGCCTCTTTAGGTCTAATTGGATTATCAGCATTTTTGGCAATTATCATTTTTTCCCTTCCTGCGGGCTTAATAGTTGATAAATTAGACAGGAAAAAAGTCCTAATTTCCTCCCAAATTTTGCCTTTATTTTTAGCCCTAATTTTAGGGTGGATGACACTCACGAAATCAATTAATCCTACTGCTATTTATATTCTAGTATTTTTTAATTTTGGGTTGCGAACTGCGCAAGGCCCGGCGCGACAGGCAATTATTCCGCAACTTGTGGCAAAAGAATATTTCATTAATGCCTTTTCATTACAAACCATGAGCCGGCAAATTTCTTTAGTTGTAGGCTCGGCACTGGCTGGATTTGTAATTGAATTTTCTGGTGTAGAAACTATTTATTTTTTTAACGCTCTAACATTTTTAATTTACATTTTTGCTTTAATTCCGATCCAAATTAAACCTCACGAAAGGATTGAGGAGGTTTCATTCTCGTTTAAATCAATGTGGAAAGGCATCCAGTTTGTTTTTAGCAACCAGATTTTAATTTATACCATGGCTTTGGATTTCATCGCCAATTTCTTTTCTTCAGCCACAACTTTACTTCCAATCTTTGCTAAAGATATTTTTGATGTCGGGCCAAAAGGTTTAGGGCTTTTATATTCTGCAGCGGCTATCGGATCAACAATTGCCGGATTGGTTTTAGCATCGATTCACCAAATAAACAGGCAGGGTTTGTGGATTTTGGCCGGTGTGCTGCTTTATGGTGCAGCAACTATTGCTTTTGGATTATCGACTTCATTCACTTTAACTTTGTTTTTCCTTTGTCTAGTTGGGGTTGGCGATATGGTTTCAACGGTAATCAGATCGACAATAAGGCAAATTTTAACCCCAGATCACATGAAAGGTCGGATGATTGGAGTTAATACAATTTTTGTCCAAGGCGGGCCTATGATTGGTGAGGCAGAAGCAGGGTTTGTTGCTCATCTTTATGGTGCACCTTTTTCCGTAGTTTCTGGTGGAGTTGTGACAGTTTTATTAACTTTGCTGATTGCTTGGAAAGTCCCTCATCTTAGAAAATATAAAGAGACTGTGGTAATATAATTTAAAATAGAAATCTATAAATGACATCATCAATGCCTTATCAGCGTATTGTCATCATCGGTGCAACCAGTTCTGGCAAATCTACATTGGCAAAGTTTCTTGCCACCAAATTCAATCTAAAATATATTGATCTAGACGATTTATTTTGGGAGCCTAATTGGAAAAAATCTGAGCTTGAAGTGTTTCGCGAACGCGTTTTGAGCGCTACGCAAACGGAAAGTTGGGCAATTGCCGGAAATTATCGTGTTGTTAGTGATATAATCTGGCCAAAGGCACAACTTATTATCTGGCTTGATTATTCACTTCCTAGAATCTTATGGCAACTGACTCGCCGCACCTTAAATCGTTGGTGGAATAAGGAATTGATTTGTGGAGCGAATCGCGAAAGTTTGCGGATGCATTTGCAAATTTGGTCAGAGAAGTCGCTTTATCACTGGCTTTTCAAGACTTATTGGAAAAAGAAACGCCATTATTCTCAAATTCTGTCAAAACCAGAAAATCAATATTTGCAATTAATTCATTTAAAATCTCCGCATGAAATGAATGAATGGCTTAAGAATTTTTGAGAAAATAAGATAAGAAATCTTAAATTATAACATTTAATATTTTGCTAGAAGATATAAACCATTTATCCTTATCTAGTAAGTATTTATCTTTATTAAATCTACGATTAAAAACTATTGCTAGATTTTTAAATTCCTCATCAAATTCATCGTTTAAATTATCAATTTTATAACCGAATTTTTTTAAAGATTTCTTTAGATTTAGAATTTCCGAATTTTTATCGCCAAGCTGAAATTGAATTTTATCTTTAAAATCCTTTTTAATTTTCGGAAAAATTCCGATTCCATTTTTGGCCAAAAATTTCCAATCAAAAAGATGACTCGGATCGTCTTTGCGATTTAAAAATCCAGTTTGGCGATCAAAGGCAATGTCGGAATGTCCAACCACATTTTTCGGCGCTATTTGGTATTTTTCGACGAGCATTTTGCACAATTGCAAACCCGATTTCATTTGCGCCTTCGTAAATCCAATTTCTTCCGGATTTTTGCTGAAAAACTCAATTCCAATCGAAGTTTCATTCAAATTCACCGTTCCATCCCAAAAACTAACTCCGGCCTGATAAGCAATATCGTGATCCGCAACCAATTGCCAAATCTCGCCATTATCATCAATAATATAATGTGAACTAACTTGATGGAATTTTAAATTTTCGATCGCGCGATTTAAATTTTCATCGGCGATATGGTGCAGAACCACATATTTAATGGTTCGGTCACTTCCTTTGGTAAAAAAATTATCAAAGGTTTTTGATTTATTTATTTGTAATAATTTGGGCATTTTCCAGTTTGACTTATTAGAAAATCATTAATAATCTTTTCGACTTACAATACTCGTATCCTTTTAAATAATCCAAATTAAATATGTCAGCAATAAAAAATCAAGATCAAGAAGCTTTAGATTTTCATAAAAACGGCAAACCGGGAAAAGTGGAAATGACTCCAACAAAAGCTTTAAACACGCAAAGAGATCTGGCTTTGGCATATTCTCCAGGGGTGGCGATTCCCTGTCTAGAAATCGAAAAAAATCCTGAAACAGCTTATGATTACACGGCAAAAGGCAATTATGTTGCGGTAATTTCCAACGGAACGGCAGTTCTTGGTTTGGGAAATTTGGGCGCGCTTGCCGGCAAGCCAGTTATGGAAGGAAAGTCGGTTTTGTTCAAAAGATTCGCTGATATTGATTCTGTTGATATCGAAGTTGATACTGAAAATCCAGAAGAATTCATTAATGCCGTCAGATATTTGGGCCCAAGCTGGGGTGGAATTAATTTGGAAGATATAAAGGCTCCGGAATGTTTTATCATTGAAAAACAATTGAAGGAATTGATGGATATTCCAGTTTTCCATGACGATCAACACGGAACGGCGATTATTAGCTTGGCCGGAATCTTGAATGCTTTGCATTTATCTGGTAAAAAATTAGAAGAATTAAAAGTGGTTGTAAATGGCGCCGGCGCTGCTGGTATTGCTTGTTTAGAGCTTTTAAAAGCAGTGGGTTTGCCTCATAATAATGCTATTTTATGTGATACCAAAGGTATTATTTTCAAAGGCAGAACTGATGGAATGAATCAATGGAAAGAAGCTCACGCTGTTGATACCAAAGACAGAACTTTAGCTGAGGCTATGAAAAATGCCGATGTGTTTTTAGGCCTTTCTGTTAAAGGCGCGGTGACACAAGATATGGTTAAATCCATGGCCAAAAATCCAATTATTTTTGCGATGGCCAATCCTGATCCGGAAATCACTCCGGAAGAAGTCCAATCCGTGCGTGATGATGCGATCGTTGCCACCGGAAGAAGCGATTACAAAAACCAAGTTAATAATGTAATGGGTTTCCCTTATATTTTCCGCGGCGCTTTGGATGTTCGTGCTTCGACAATTAATGATGATATGAAAATTGCTGCCGCTGAAGCCTTAGCCAAATTGGCTCGCGAGCATGTTCCTGCTGAAGTTATCAAAGCTTACGGCGGAAAAGAAATGAAATTTGGCCCAGATTATATCATTCCAACGCCTTTTGACGCGCGTTTGATCTCAACAATTCCAGTCGCTGTAGCTAAAGCTGCGATGAAATCTGGAGTTGCCAAAAAACCAATCAAAGATTTCGACGCTTATGTCAAACAATTGCAAGCTAGAAGAGATCCAACCGTGAATTCTCTAAGCTTCGCTTTCGATAAATTAGTTAAATCTCCGAAAAAAGTTATTTTTGCTGAAGGTGAACAGCCGGAAATTATCCGCGTTGCTTCAATCTGGCGTGATAGCGGTTACGGCGAGCCAGTTTTGATCGGTAAAAAAGATCGCGTTTTAAATAATATGAAAGAAATGAATATTGATCCAAAAGGAATCACTATTTACAACGCTGCAATTTCCGAAGATAACGCTAAATATACTGATTATTTATATCAAAAATTAAAAAGAGATGGCGTGCTTTATTCCGATTGCTCACGCATGGTGAAAAATGACCGCAATATTTTCGCCGCGTCAATGTTGGCCTGCGGTTACGGTGATGCTTTAATTACAGGTCTAACCAGAGGTTACAAAAAATCTTTAACTGATATTTGGAAAGTCATCAAAAACCAAAAAGAAAAAATCGTTATGGGTCTTTCTATGGTTATTTCCAAACAAAGAACCGTTTTCATCGCGGATACTGCTTGCAGCGAGCTTTCTTCTTCAGCGCATTTGGCTCAAATCGCCATTCAATCTGCGGCGCGCGTTCGCGATATGGGTTTTGAACCAAGAGTTGCATTTTTGTCTTTTTCTAATTTCGGAACAGCTTTAAGAACTGAATCGGAAAGAGTTAAAAAAGCCGTAGAAGTTTTGGATGAATTGAATGTAACTTTCGAATATGAAGGCGAAATGACTGCAGATGTGGCTTTAAATATGGATAAAATGGCGAAATATCCGTTTTCGCGTTTAACTGCTCCGGCTAATATTTTAATCTGTCCAGGCTTACATTCAGCCAGTATTGCGACGAAATTATTGGAAGAATTGGGCAATTGTACAGTTGTCGGCCCGATTTTAACCGGTTTTGATAAATCAGTGCAAATTGTCACAATGAGATCTGAAGTCAGTGATATTCTCAATATGGCAGCCATTGCAGCGACTGATGCTATTAAAAATTCTTAATTAATTTCTGATCAATTTAATCAAATTATAAAATGTTGATAAAATTAGTTTTATTATTTCCTCTACTTGGCGCTTTGCTTTCTGGGCTTCTCTGCCGCTTAGTTTCGGACAGATTCGCGCAAATTTTTAACTCAACTTTGCTGGTTTTATCAGCTTTGATTTCGGTTAAAATTTTCGTTGATTTGCGCGCAACTGGGGAAATTATCAACATCAGGCTTTTTGATTTCATCACCTCCGGCACTTTTTCCGCTAGCTGGTCGTTAATGGTTGATAGCCTAACTTCGATTATGTTAATTGTCGTAACTTTCGTCTCGGCCCTTGTCCATATTTACTCCATCGGCTATATGAGCGACGATAAATCCATTCCAAGATTCATGGCTTATTTATCGCTTTTCACCTTTTTCATGTTGACTTTAGTCACTTCCAACAATTTATTGCAACTTTTCTTCGGTTGGGAAGGTGTTGGTGTTGCTTCTTATTTATTGATCGGATTCTGGTTCAAAAAACCTTCAGCCAATGCTGCGGCGATCAAAGCTTTCGTGGTTAATAGAGTAGGGGATTTTGGTTTAATTATTGCGATTTCATTAATTTTCTTAACTTTCCACAGTATTAGTTTTGGCGAAATCTTCGAGCAAGCTCCAACAATGAATTTTGAAACTTACCAATTTTTCGGCGTTTCTTTAAGAGCGATCGATGTAATTTGCATCTTGCTTTTCATGGGCGCGATGGGTAAATCGGCACAAATTTTCCTTCACACTTGGCTAGCTGATGCGATGGAAGGACCAACTCCGGTTTCGGCTTTGATCCACGCTGCTACAATGGTTACAGCCGGGGTTTTCTTGGTTGCGCGCTGCTCGCCATTATTTGAGTTATCGCCAATCGCTTTGGATATTGTAACAATCGTCGGAGCTACAACCGCGATTTTCGCCGCCACAATTGCCGTGACGCAAAACGATATTAAAAAAGTTATCGCTTATTCAACTTGTAGCCAATTGGGTTACATGTTTTTTGCTTGCGGCGTTTCGGCTTACAGCGCCGGAATTTTCCATTTATACACTCACGCTTTCTTCAAAGCCTTGCTCTTCTTGGGCGCCGGCTCGGTAATTCACGCTATGCATCATGAGCAAGATATTAGAAAAATGGGCGGAATTTGGAAAAAAATTCCTTTCACTTATGCTATGTTCTGGATTGGTTCAATCGCTTTAATCGGCTTCCCGCCTTTCTCCGGCTTTTATTCTAAAGATGTAATTTTGGAAGCAGCTTATATGTCACATTCACAATTCGGCCATTTAGCCTTTATTTTAGGGATTCTTGCGGCATTTTTAACAGCATTTTATTCTTTCCGTTTAATATTTTTAGTTTTCCATGGTGAAACCAGAGCTGATCATCACACTTTCGATCACGCTCACGAAGCCCCGAAAACTATGGCGATTCCTTTGCTTTTCTTAAGTATTGGCTCAATGTTGGCTGGGTTTGTCGGTTCTAAATTTTTCCATATGGTTTCTGTGGAAGATAATTTCTTCGCTAATTCCATTTTTGTCGCGCAAAATCACAAAGAACTTTTGGAAGAAGTTCATCAAACTCCGGAATTAATTAAAAATTTACCAATTATTCTAGGTTTAGTTGCCTTTGCTTTGGCTTATATAATCTACATCGCCAAACCAAATTTACCGGCAAAATTGGCGGCAATTTTCAAACCAGCTTACAAATTATCTTTCAATAAATGGTATTTTGATGAAATTTACGAAGCGATTTTTGTTAAACCTTTGAAAATCCTCAGCTCATTCTTCTGGAAAATTCTTGATAATAAATTTATCGACGGTTTTGGGCCAAATGGTTTAGCTGCGGTTTCTCGGTTTTTCTCAAATCAGTTGAGCAAAATTCAAACCGGTTATGTTTATCATTACACGCTGGCTATGGTTGTAGGTGTGCTGGCAATTCTTTCTTATGTGTCTTATATTTTATCTTCTAATTATTTCTAAAAATGGTTAAACCCTTTGAAAAATTAAGAGAAAATTTTGGTTTATTTGCCACGGGAGTTGCCATTGCTAGCACCTTGCAAAATGGTAAAGCCCATTTTATGACTATAAATTCTTTGACTTCCATTTCTCTAGATCCGGCTTTGCTTTTATTCGCTATCGATAATAAATCCCATAAATTTGAATCTTTCACGCAAAATAAAAATTTCGCGATTAACCTTCTAACGGCAGATCAAATCGAGATTTCGCGTCTATTCGCGCAAGTTGGCGAAAGTGAATTTGATTTGGATAAACTCTTTTTCAAAAGCGATCTCAACAATTACATTCTGCGCCATTCTTTGGGATATTTTGAATGTGAAAGAGAAAATATAGTTCCAGCTGGCGATCATCACATCATAATCGGAAAAATCGTAAATTTTGCCAAAATCAATTTTGACAAAAAACCATTAATCTATTTCAAAGGCGATTATTTGCCGAAGTAATAGCTCTTGCTATTAAAAAATTTATAGCTAATTTATCCGAACTTTTTTCCGACCGAGTATCCTAAAACCATCCTCACTTAACAATTATTTTCCCTGCGGCAAATTCTACAACAGCTAGAATTTTGGCCGTTTCTAAAAACATTTTTAAAAATTATGCAGAGTAAACTTACAATCAAACAATTCCTATGGTCGGTCATCAAGCCTTATAAATGGTGGTATTTATTAATGATTCCAGCGCCGATTATCGGATCTTTTTACCAAGTCGCCAATAGCTATTCTATCAAATTAATTGTCGATGCTTTTACCAAACCAACAATGCCGGCATATTCGGATTTGCTGGTTCCGATCTCAATTTTTATCGCCGCCGTTTTAATTATGGAAGCCGGTTGGCGCACCAGCCATTATGCTTGGATGCGTTCACAGCCGTTTGTCCGCGCCGATATTACTTTGAAGGCTTATGATATTATTCAAAATCATTCCTATAAATTTTTCCAAAATACGCATAGCGGTTCGATTATCAGCAAAATTAAAGGAATTATTGCCGGATATAATAATTTCTGGTTTGGCGTTCATCATCGTTTGGCTGTGCCGGTTTTGCAGATTTTTATAACGATTACGGCGCTGGCTTTTATTAATTTGCAGCTTTTTATTTTCATGGCTTTGTGGAGCTGCGTATTTTTCCCGATCATGTTAAAAATGGCTTTCCAAGTCAGTAAATTAGCGGAAGCAACTACAGATTCGCAACATAAAGCAATCGGTTTTATTTCCGATAATGTCACCAATATTTTTTCCCTTTTTTCCTTTGCTTCGCGCCAACGCGAGTTAAAAACAATCAGCAAATTTCTGCATAAAGACACGGCGCACAAAGATTATCTCTGGGTGCGTTATGAATTGAAAATGACTTTTGTCGGCATATTTTTCTATGTCGGTATGTTGATTTCGATGTTTATTTTCATGATTCATCTGCGCCGAATCAATGCAGTTACGACTGGAGATTTCGTTTTTGTGATGTCGGTGATTTATTTTTTGATCGATAATATTTGGAAATTAACTTCGGAAATTAGTGATTTCTTGGGAAAAATGGGCGATTTCAAATCATCTTTTGCCATTTTGCAAGTTCAGGATGATAAAATCGATCAGACGGAAGCGCCGAATTTAAAGGTTACGAAAGGCAAAATTGAATTTAAAAATATTAATTTCAAATATGAAAATAATGTTGTTTTCAAAGATTTGAATTTGGAAATAAAAGCCGGAGAAAAAATCGGTTTGGTCGGCCATTCCGGTGTTGGAAAATCAACTTTAACTTCGTTGTTGCTCAAAAATTTCCGCGTGACGCAAGGTGATATTTTAATTGATGGACAAAGTATTTACGATGTGAATTCCGATTCGCTGCGCAGCCAGATTGCTTTGATTCCGCAAGATACTTTACTTTTCCATCGTTCGATTGCTCAAAATATTGGTTATGCCAAAGAAAAAGCACCGAAAAAGGAAATCATTTCGGCAGCGCAAAAAGCGCATATTCACGAATTCGTTATAGAATTGAAAAACGGTTACGATACTTTGGTTGGAGAAAGGGGAATTAAACTTTCTGGCGGCCAGAGACAGCGTATTTCCATCGCGCGTGCCATTTTAAAAGATGCGCCGATTTTAATTTTGGATGAAGCGACTTCGTCACTTGATTCCAACACTGAAAAACTAATTCAGGAAAGTTTGAATTTGCTGATCGAAGATAAATCCAAAACCGTAATTGCTATCGCCCATCGTCTTTCAACCTTGAAACATATGGATCGGATTATTGTTATCGATAAAGGCAAAATTGTTGAGGAAGGCACGCATGATCAATTGCTGCGCAATAAGGAAAGTCTTTATACCAAATTGTGGGAATTGCAGGAGATTTAGATCAAAATTAATCACAAAAATCATCATTTAATTGACAAAGTCATTAGTGAATAATTATAGTGAACTGCTCTTAACTTAGCTCATTACCCACTTTAATAATTTAATATAAAATCTATGAAAAAATTAATAATTACCGCTGCGATTGTTAGCTCAATGTTTTCTTCTGCGGCTTTTGCAAAAGATGATGCTGTTGGAATAGCGATAACTCATGTTGCTGTGAATAATCAATATAATTTCCAAAATGTGCATTATTCTACTTATGATTTGAAGAATCAGAATGTTTCTTTTTCTTTGGATTATACTCACGCTTTTGGCGAACAATTTAATAAAAATCTCGTTCTAAACGGAAATATTTTTTATGATTATTTAAATAATGATGCTAATAATTTTGAGGGTGACAGAATTATTTTAAACCACAGAATCGGCGCTCAAGTTGAGGCTGGGTATAAATTCTTTAATAAAGTTGCACCTTTTGTCACTATTGGTCTTTCAGACTCAATTTACGGGATAGGTTGGTATGATAATACAGTTCGCAGCAGAAATGTAAATTCAGGAATAGATCCTATTTACGGGCTTGGAGTTGCTTATGATTTGAATAAGGATAATTACGCGACTGTAAAGTATAATTATCAAGCTATTGATTTAGATGGTCCTGATAATCAGCGTAACGATACTTATTATTCAAAAATCCAAACAATTAAATTAGGAATTTCTCATAAATTCTAATTTACAAAATTTAAAAGGAGAGTTCGTAAAAAGACTCTCCTTTTTTATTGCGCAATTTTGCTATCTCTCAAAAAAGTAAAACACCAAATCCAGCAATTCTTTTTTCCCGGAAGATTTATCCAAAACTCTATTAATTCCGCTATCTCTGGCCTCATGAATTGATTTTTTATCGGAATGAGAGGTGAGGGCGATGATTGGAACTTCTTTATTTTCCTTTCTGATTATTGCTGCTGCTTCATAGCCGTTCATTATCGGCATTTCAATATCCATCAAAATTAAATCGATATTTTCATTTTTAAAAATTTCCACGGCTTTTTTACCATTTTCTGCTGTAAAGACATTGCAATTGGCGCTTTTTAAAATACTGACAGTGATTTTGGAATTTACCTTATTATCTTCGGCCAACAAAACCGTTTTTCTATTGCCGCAATCATATGAGCTTTTCTCGAGCTTTGTTATTTTTTTAGTATTTTTAGGTAATTCTTTAAAATATAATTTGATTGTAGTGCCAACGCCTTTTTCTGATTCAATTTCTAATCTACCCTCGTGAAGTTCAATCAATTTTTTAACTATTGGAAGACCGATTCCGTGAGAATCTATCTTTTTATTGAGGCCTGATTTATCGATATTTTCGCCAGCTCCTTTGAGTGCCATTTCAATTTCTTCCTTATTCATTCCAATACCTTGATCTACGATTTCTATCAATACTTCTTTCTCTTTTTTGAGATATTGCGTAGTAATTTTCACCGTTGTGTCTCTGTTGCTATACTTCAAAGCGTTATTAACTAGATTAGAAAAGACTTGTTTCATTCTTCTAAAATCACCTCTAATTTTTGGCAAATCATCATCTAAATCAGTTTTAATGAAAACTTTATATTCGATAGAAGCGTTTTTAGTTAGGGAAATTATGCGATGAATTACCTGATTAATATCAATATCCGTGATATTTCTTAGAATAAATTCACCGGATTCTATTTGGTTAGTATCAAGTAAATCCTCAACAAAATGGAATAATTCTTCCGATTGTTCGCGAATAATTTTTATCAATTGCAAATCCTGATCAGTATCGATTTGTTTGGGTTTTTTATTTTCCAGAATCATATTGCAAACGCCGGAAATTCCCAAAATATAGTTACGCAAATCATGGCTGGTGGCGCGGATTAGATTGGTTTTGGATTCATTAGTGGATTCGAGATGTTTTTTCAGCTTTCTTTCAGTTAATAATAAATCCATAATGCGGGATTTAAATAGATATAACATCAGCAAAAAGAATAGGGTCAGGCCTATAAAACCGATGATACAAGGCAATACCAGCTTGCTGAATTCCTTATTCAGAAAACTTTTGTTAAATCCGGTTATAACAATATAAGGATATTTATCTAATTTTGTATAATAGCTATATTGAATCTCATTAACTTCGATATTTTCTTTGAAAAATCCAGAATTTCCTGTGAAGGATTCAGCATTTAAGCGCTTCTTAAAGAAATCATCATCCCTATTTAATTTATTATCTCTGGATTGCATGATTATATTCATATCTTTATCCAGAACTATAAAACTGGCATCTTTGCTGATTCTTTGTGAAACTTTAGTAGTGAATTCTTCAATATTAAATCCAATCGACACAATTCCTAAATATCTATTATTTTTACTCATCACACCAGTTCCAGCCGGAATAATCCAGGATTTGCTTGGAATTCCCAGCGCTGGAGGTGATACTTGCAGTGTCCATGGATTTTTTGCTGCCGTTTTGGTATATTGGCGCGACGACATATTTGGAGGATTTTTTCTGACGCCGATTATTCTATTAACTGTTTCATAATTGTTAGAATTAACCCAATCGAATGATGTCCAAGAAAATAAATTTGCTGCTTCGCATTTTATTTTGTCAGATTCTTTGAATATTTTTACTATATAATTCAGATCTTGCGCGCCATTATTGGCAATTTTATGACCAAGATGGACATTGATTTCATTGGTATAATCAAAGGATTCAGAGATAAAGGAAGCTATGTTTTTACCTTCTTTTTCAAGGTTAATTTTGTTGTTTTCTGTATTAGTATGAGTATCCGCGCATACCAAAATCAACATTGCTGCAGCGCAAATAAATATAGTTATTAAGGCAAATAAAGAATATTCCTTTGAAAAAGATGCGCTATTGGATTTTTTTTTATATGATGACATGATTAAGTAATTTATTTTTTATCTCGCAATTACTTCGTAATTGCTAATTTTACGGCGCATTAGCGCCGCCCCGCCTTGCGGGGATCCCCGTAATTATCCCTAACTTGTCGTTAGGGAATAATTACCATTTTTTATCTCGCAATTACTTCGTAATTGCTAATTTTACGGCGCATTAGCCCCGCCCCGCCTTGCGGGGATCCCCGTAATTATCCCCTAACTTATCGTTAGGGAATAATTACCTTATTTTTTCTTCTTTCCTTTTTTCTTGTCTCTTTCAAAGAAATAAAATACCAAATCCAGCAATTCTTTTTTAGCAGTTGATTTATCGAGAACGCGGTTGATTCCGCTATCACGGGCTTCTTTGATTGATTCTTTATCGGAATGAGAGGTGAGGGCGATGATCGGAGTTTTTTTATCATTTTTTCGGATTTCCTTAGATGCTTCATAGCCATTCATAATCGGCATTTCAATATCCATCAGAATTAAATCAAATTTTTCCTTATGGAAAGCATCAACACCTTTTTTGCCGTTATCCATCCAGGTTACATGGCAATTGGCGCTTTGCAGAATATTGCTAGTTATTTTAGCATTTATTTTATTATCTTCGACCAGCAAAACGCTTTTTTTAGAACCATCATGCTCCAAAGAATATTTTTCCTGAATTTTTTGCGTGGCTTTGGAAAGAGCTTTAAAATATAATTTAATTGTAGTGCCTTTGCCTTTTTTAGATTGAATTTCCATCCTTCCCTCATGCAGCTCTACCAATTTTTTAACAATTAAAAGTCCGATTCCATGCGAATCTATAGTTTTATTTAATTGTGATTTATCAATATCTTCGCCACTTCCTTGCAAAGCCATTATAATTTCTCCCTTGCTCATACCGATTCCTTCATCGATGATTTCTACCAAAACTTCCTTTTCATCCTTGAGATATTTGCTGTAAATTTTAATGGTTGTGTCGCGGTTGCTGTATTTTAAAGCATTGCTGATTAGGTTGGAAAATATTTGTTTCATTCTCCTGAAATCGCCACGAACTTGCGGCAAATCTTCTTCTAATTCAGTTCGGATGAAAACTTTATATTCGATCGAGGAATTTTTAGTTAAAGAAATTATTCGGTTTATGACTTCGTTAAGATTAATATTAGAGATGGTTTTGAGCGCGAATTCGCCGGATTCGATTTGGTTAGTATCAAGCAAATCCTCGACGAAATGTAATAATTCTGTTGATTGATTATTGATGATTTGAATCAATTGCAGATCGGAATCCTTTTCAATTTCGCCCGATTTTTTATTTTCTAAAATCATATTAGAGATTCCAGAAATTCCCAGAATATAATTTTTCAAATCATGGCTAGTAGCTCTGATAAGATTGGTTTTGGATTCATTGGTTGATTCCAAATATTTCTTGAGTTTTCTTTCCGTAACCACCAAATCCCGAACTTTGGAAATTGATCGAACAAGTTCATTAATCTCAAAATTATCGTAGTGTTTTATCGGAAAATCAAAATCACCATTTGAGATTTTCGTAGCATTGGCGGAGATTTCGATGATTGGATTAATGATTTTTTTATAGAAAAGGAAAAGACAGAAAGTTATCAAAAGTAGAGAAAGGATAAAGATCAAAATATAATTGATAACGATGCTATCTAATTGTGCTCTTTCTAAATTTTTATTATAAATTGTTAAGACTTTGTAATTGTAATGTTCCAGGTTATTATAGTAAATCGAGCCGTAATTTCTGAGGCTATTAAAAATTCCGGTGCGGTAAATAAAACCGGTTTTAGTATTCTTGGTTTTATATAAATTTTTCTTAACGATTGCTTGGATTGAGTTATAATCAAATCCGGAACTTTTAGCAATTAAATTGCCTTTATCATCAATCAAAACAAAGCTAATTCCATCAAAATTAATTACTTCATTTAAATTTCTCTCTAAACCATCGATTGCAAAACCAACAACAACTGCACCTAGATATTTTCCGGAATCATTCACAACGCCATAGCCGGCAGGAAGCGAATATTTTTTACTATAAATTCCATAAACCAATTTGCCCAAATGCATTTTAAAAGGCTCAGAAACGGTTTTTGGAATGTAATCTCTTTTGGATAAATCCAGATTTTCATTAAAATGATAACCTTTATTGCTTGAGATAATATAGCGGTGTTTTTCATTAGCCCAAGCAAAGGTGCTGAGCTCTATAATTCTATGATCTGGAACGGTATAGCCGGCGAGTAAAGTTTTAATAAAATAATAATTGATGCGCCCATGATCGTTCGACAAAATTTGTCGCGCAATATAATCCATCGAATGCTCAGTATATTCCAAAGCTCCAACGAAATTATTTTCGATCCTTTCCGATTGGGATCTTAGCCTTTGGTCGATTAGTTGTTTTTGATTGCTATAATTTCTATGAAGGAAAATTAAGGGAATTAAGACAACTAATATAACAAGAATTACAACCAATAGCCTAAAATTTCCTAAGGTTGTTTCTGTTTGCAGTGCATTTTTATCGATTTTGCCCATTTTGTCCATTTTCTTTAAAATGCCAATTTACTCTTGTAAGATCTTCTAAAAATATTTGTTTTCGCCATTCCTGCAAAGCTATTTGCATATCATCATCGCTAGGAATTCTATCTGTAAGCCACTCTCTTCGTTGAACTTGACCCGTAGTTTTATTAATTCGTTCTATTGATGCTAAATAAAGAGCATAATCATGATGTTTATTTGGTGATTTATATACATGATTTTGTGCATCTGGTTCATAAACAAAAGGAAATCCAATCACATACATGACTTCTCTACCATCTTTAGAATCAGGTCGCTCATAAAGATTTACTCCACCATAATTAGCAGCGTTCAGAACAACATTATTGATAAAGCTATCAGATTTTTTTGTTCCTCTATCATAAGTTGCAGCATAATGAATAGTTCTAACAGTTACCGGAGGATATGTCTCTTCCTCTACATCAGTTGTATTTTTATCTAAATAGTCTTCCATATCTTTAGTAGTTTTAGTTCCTTTCACTAATTCATCTAAAAGTTTTCTTGGTACTTTTCTATTTTCCCAATTAACCGGACTTCCAACATTATACACAATTAATCGATCAAAATAATTTTGAGCTTCTTCCGGCTTTCTACCTTCTTTTACCAAAGCTTCTTTTATTTTTTCATATAAATAATTGGTATGAGATTTTATCTCTCTATAACCAATACTATAACCAATTAAAGTTAGAGGATTTATTTCCTCTAGTTTCTTTAATTTACCATATTTATTAAAAAATTTATTTTTTAATACTTTTTCAAAATAATTTTTTGATTCTTTTTCATTTATATAAGATGAATCATAATAATAGGCTGAACCTTGTCTATATCTTTCTTCATTACCTTCTCCTTCATTTACAGAAACATACACAGCTATAGATGGATCATTCGGTAAAAATCTAGAAGTTGCGAACCATGTTCTATATAATTCATCTTCCGCTCCTCCACCAAGACCAGTGCAAACTACAACATTATGTTGAGCAACGATAGGAGGCTCAATAACATGTGTTTCATATGGTAAGCCTTCACTAAAATTAAGGACTTGGCCTTTAAAAGGACATGGTGGTCCCGGAGCAACTTTTTGTACAGGAGGTAAAGTTGAAGCTAATCTAGTACTTTCAAAAACTGCTCCTAATTTTTCCTCTGGAAGATAGTTAATAACTTTTGGTTCTTCTTTAGGTAGTTTTTTTATTAATGGAGTTTTTAAGTGGTTTGGTGGTGGAAAAAATGACTTAAATATAGGTTTTAATCTCATAGCAAAAGCTCGACGAAGAATAGTAAATGGTGGCTTTGACATTGGTTTATTTATGGTTTATTAATTTTTAACTCTTTGTAATTCTAGTGTTTAAAATGTCGGGATTTTATAAAATATAGAGCAACATCATTTTGATCTGCGGCTGCGATAACTTCATTATCCCTGATTGATCCTGCTGGAGCTATCATAACTTTTATACCGTTTTTTGCGGCATGTTCTAAGCCGTCAGAAAAAGGAAAAAAAGGCATCAGAAGCTAAGATTGCACCTGAGGATTTATTAATTATATTACCATCAATATCTAAAAAACCACTAGATTTTTTGCAGGCAATTTCCACCGAATCCACGCGGCTAGTTTGCCCAGCGCCAATTCCGACAGTTTGGAAATTATTGGTAATGACAATCGCGTTTGATTTCACATGTTTGCAAACCGACATAGCGAAGAGCAATTCCTCTAATTCTGCTTTAGTTGCCGATTTTTTGGAAACTTGCTCCAAATCTTCCAATTTTACCGTTTTATTATCCAAATCCTGAACCAAAATTCCGCCAGAAATGGATTTAAATTGTTTGGTTTGATCGATCTTCAACTCAACTTCCAAAAGGCGCAAATTCTGTTTTTTACCTAGAATTTCCAAAGCTTTCACGCTGAATTTCGGAGCAATCACAACTTCATAAAAAATCTTGGCAATTTCTTTGGCCAATTCTTCATCAACTTCACGATTTAAAGCGACAATTCCGCCGAAAGCGCTTTTAGAATCAGCTTCCAAAGCTTTTAAATAAGCAGTTTTTATATCGTCAGAAATCGCCGTTCCGCAAGGATTGGCATGTTTAATAATAGCACAGGCCGGATTTTCAAATTCCAAAATCAAATTAAATGCGGCATCGGCATCATTCAAATTATTGTAACTCAATTCTTTGCCTTGAAGCTGATTGGCATTGGCAATTCCGGCTGATTTGAAATCGGATTTATAAATCGCCG